>ENA-UPXC01000693-UPXC01000693.1-human-gut-metagenome-genome-assembly--contig:-NODE-693-length-54733-cov-5.592067_pt1 | contig 54733 bp, 49 predicted proteins | sample MGYA00250047_ERZ773371 | MGnify/ENA primary metagenome ERZ773371 (study PRJEB29103, sample SAMN06111975) | human gut metagenome | biome: human gut; feature: ankylosing spondylitis patient; material... | reverse complement strand
ATAAATTTTGTGATTGTTTATATAATATTTTGCAATCAGTTTCATAATAACACTCCGTGTATAAATGAGAGTCCTGTATTCATGATTCCTGCCAGAATCATGACCAGAATTGGATTTATTTTATATTTTTGCAGAAGGACTGCAGAAATGATGAAAATAAAAACCAGACTCCAATGGGTACTCCTAAGAGTAATGGCAGTTTTGCTTCCCCAGAAAGCGATTGTCAGAATGGAGACACCTGCGGCGGCTATCATGGCAACTACAGCCGGACGCAGAGTAGCAAGGACACTCTGGAAAACGGATAAGTTTCTGTATTTAAGATAAAAGGATGCAATCAGGGTTACAATAAGGCAGGAGGGTAAAATGCACCCCAGAGTTGCGACCAGAGCACCTGGAATCCCAGCTATGCGGATCCCTACAAAGGTAGCAGAGTTGACAGCAATAGGTCCAGGTGTCATCTGGGAAATGGTGATTAGATCGGTAAATTCTGTCATAGAAAGCCAATGGTGTCCATTTACAACTTGTCCCTGGATAAGTGGCATGGCTGCATAACCACCACCAAAACTGAAGAGTCCAATCTGTAAAAAACTTAGAAAAAGTTCCAAATAAATCATGATGCAGAGGTCCTCCTTCTTTGATACGATATTTTTAATATGCCAAGAGCTCCACATATTAGGATAATATAGATAACATTGACCTGAAAGATACAAGATGCTGTAAAAGCAGCAAACATAATGACATTGGAAAGGCAATTGTGCTCATGTAATATACCTCCGGCCATTTCATAAACGACAATGGCGATCACTGCACCTACACCGGACTGCATTCCCTCAAGCATCTGACTTACCAGTAAATTATCCCGAAAAGCTGTGTAAAAGAGCGAAATAACGGAGATAATGAGAAAAGGTGGTAGAATCGTTCCGACAATAGAAACAGCAGCACCAATCAGGCCTGCCAGCTTATATCCTACCACAATGGCACCGTTGACAGCGATAGCACCGGGAGCGGATTGGGCAATCGCTACTAGATCCAGCATCTCATCTTCATCAATCCAGTGGTATTCATCCACAAATTTCTTTTTCATCAAGGTAACAATTACATATCCACCGCCGAAAGTAAAAGCACTGAGATATAGGGTTGATATAAATATTTTTAATAACACATGTTTTTTATCCTGCATAGGAAATTCCTCCTCTTTAATAACACTTGTTTTGAAGAATTGTCTACTATCCGTTCCCAAAACAGTATAAAAAATCTTTAACTATATGTAAAATAGTATTATCCTATAATTATCATAATAATTTCATTATAAAGGAAAAGAAAATGACACTGAGACATATGAAAATTTATGTGGCTGTATTTCACCATGGTAATATAACAAAGGCTGCAGAGGAACTTCATCTTGCACAGCCGTCGGTCAGTCTGGCAATCAGAGAACTGGAAGAATACTACGGAATTCGTCTGTTTGAACGTATGGGGCGCAGAATTCTTCCCACAGAGGGGGGCAAGGAATTTTATGGTTATGCGCTTCATATAGTTTCGTTATTTGATGAAATGGAAAAAAAGGTTCGAAACTGGGATGCTATCGGTAATTTACGTGTGGGAGCCAGTATCACGATTGGGACACAACTTTTACCGGAATTGCTTCAGCGTTTTCGGATGGAGGCTCCTGAAATAAGAATGGAAGCAGTTGTAAACAAATCGAATGAGATAGAACAAAAGGTGTTAAATAATGGAGTCGATATTGGATTGATAGAAAATCAGGTAACAAATCCGGATCTTTGTGTAGTTCCCTTCATGAAAGATGTGCTTTGCGCAATCATCCCACCAGGGCATCCGTTGGAGTTTGAAGAGTCTGTGAGTTTGGAGCAGTTGGCAGAGTATCCGTTTCTAATGCGTGAAAAAGGAAGTGCAGGTCGGGAAATTCTGGATGGATGTTTTGGAATGAAGCAGCTTAAGGTTTATCCAGTGATGGAAAGTGCCAGCACAAGGGCAATCGTCAGTGCTGTGACCAGACGGATTGGTGTGGCAGTGCTGCCATATCTTCTGGTGGAGAAGGATATTCAGGAAGGCAGGGTACTTCAGCTTACATTGACAGAGCCTTTGGAGCGAAACCTGAATATTGTATATCACAGAAGCAAATATTTGACAGAAAATATGAAGAAATTTATTGAGCTATGTAAACAGTATGGAGAGAAAATAAATTGTAAAAAGGGACTGTCTGAATGACGATCGTACCAAAGAAGGATATCCTTGCAAATGGAAGCCACTGTGAAGTATAATCGAACTGCACTGTTTAGTGACAAGAATGAATGAGATAGGAGATATACGATGTATGTGATCGCAGGTCTGGGAAATCCGGGCAGTAAATATGAAAAAACAAGACACAATGTGGGATTTCAGGTTATTGACCGTCTGGCTTCCAAATATCATATAGATATGAATACAAAAAAACACAAGGCCATCTGCGGAACCGGTGTGATCGAGGGTGTGAAGGTGCTGCTGGTGAAACCTCAGACCTTCATGAACTTAAGTGGAGAGAGTATCAGGGAAGCGGTTGATTTTTATAAAGTTGATCCGGAGACAGAATTTCTGGTGATTTATGATGATATTTCGCTGGCACCGGGACACTTAAGAATTCGCAAGAAGGGAAGTGCCGGCGGACATAATGGAATCAAGAATATTATCCTCCATCTGGGAACCCAGGTATTTCCGAGGGTCCGTGTAGGCGTGGGAGAGAAGCCCGAAGGATATGATCTGGCAGATTATGTGCTGGGACATTTTCAGGGGGATGAAAAGAAACTGATGGAAGAGGCTTACGACCGGGCAGCGGCCGCAGTAGTCGAGATCTTGACGGACGGGCCGGATAAGGCAATGAATGATTTTAATTAGGAGAAGTTATGGACACCTTTTATGAACCGTTGCTGGAGCTGGAAGCATTTGGTCAGATACGGGAGCAGTTGAAAAAAGAAGAAGGACTTCAGCTGATCACGGGCTGTGTGGATTCTCAGAAGACTCATCTGATGTACAGTCTGGGAAGAGACTGGCCTGTGAAATTGATCCTTACTTATAATGAACTGAAGGCGAAGGAAATCTATGAAGAATATGAGGCACTCGGGGAGGATGTGTATTACTATCCTGCCAGGGATTTCCTGTTCTTTCAGGCAGATATTCAGGGAAATGAACTGCTGCGCCAGCGGGTATCTGCAGTAAGCAGCCTTTTGTCTGGAGAAAAGTCGGTGATCATTACCACTTTGGATGGCTGTATGGACCCTCTGCTGCCGTTAAAAAAATGGCGGGAATTAATGGTGACTATCGGGGTTGGAAGTATTCTGGAGATGGATGCCTGTGGAAAAAGACTTGTTCAGATGGGCTATGAGCGGACTGGGCAGGTGGAGCTGCCGGGACAGTTTGCAATCCGTGGAGGTATCCTTGATATTTATCCGCTGACAGAGGAGTATCCGGTCCGGATCGAACTGTGGGATGATGAGGTGGATTCCATCCGAAGCTTTGATGCCCAGAGTCAGCGTTCCATGGAAAATCTGGAGAAGATCACGTTATATCCAGCGGCCGAGCTTTCGCCAGATCAGCAGGGATACAAAGGGGAAAGTCTGCTGGATTATATCAAAGAATTCCGATCTCTGGTATTTCTGGATGAAAGTAACCGTCTGCTGGAGCGTGGGGAGACGGTAGAAAAAGAATACAGACAAAGTTTTGAAAACCGGATGGAAAAGGGACAGATCGCAAAAGATCAGCCGGAGGAGATTATTGCCTGTGAAGTGATCTGGCACAAGTTAAATCAGATGCGGGGAGCGGCGCTTAGCACTTTGGAGGCTACGGACCGCCGACTGGAGATTCATAACCGGTATCGGTTAGATACCAGATCCATTCAGTCTTACAACAATCATTTTGAACTTCTGGTCAAAGACCTGAAGAAATGGAAAAAAGAAAAATACAGAGTGGTTCTCATGTGCGCGTCCAGAACCCGTGGGCGCCGTCTGGCGGAAGAGCTGCTGGCAGAAGAGCTAAGTGCATTTTACAGCGAGGATAAGACTAGGGTAGTACAGCCGGGTGAGATTATGGTTACCCATGGAAATGTGTACCGTGGCTACGAATATCCCATGATCCGTTTTGCAGTGATCTCGGAAACGGATGTATTTGGAAAAGAAAAGAAGAAAAAGCACCGGAAACAGCGCTCTTATGAAGGTACCAGGATCGGAAGCTTCAGTGATCTGAACGTGGGCGACTATGTGGTGCATGAAAATCATGGACTGGGTATCTACCGTGGTATTGAGAAAATTACGGTGGATAAGACGGTCAAAGATTATATGAAGATCGAGTACAGCAAGGGATCCTGCCTCTATATTCTGGCGACCCAGCTGGACGCGATCCAGAAATACAGCAGTGCCGACGGGGAGAAGGTACCGAAGCTGAATTCTCTGGGCGGACAGGACTGGAAGAAGACTAAGACCAGAGTGCGAAGCGCTGTACAGCTGGTGGCAAAGGATCTGGTGGAATTATATGCGGCTCGTCAGTCGGAGAAAGGCTATGTATACGGACCAGATACAGTCTGGCAGAAGGAATTTGAGGAACTGTTCCCTTATGAGGAGACAGAAGATCAGCAGAAAGCAATCATGGATACCAAACATGATATGGAGAGCGGTAAGATCATGGATCGTCTGATCTGCGGAGACGTTGGATATGGCAAGACAGAGGTGGCACTTCGTGCAGCATTTAAGGCAGTACAGGAGAGCCGGCAGGTAGTATATCTGGTGCCGACTACGATCCTTGCCCAGCAGCATTACAATACCTTTGTTCAGCGAATGAAGGAATTTCCGGTGCGGATCGATCTGTTGTGCCGGTTCCGCACGCCTGCCCAGCAGAAGAAGACAGTGGAAGATCTTCGGAAAGGGCTGGTGGACATTGTGATCGGAACTCACAGAGTGCTGTCCAAGGATGTGGAATACAAGGATCTGGGGCTTCTGATCATTGATGAGGAGCAGCGCTTTGGTGTGGCGGACAAGGAGAAGATCAAGAAGCTGAAGACCAACATTGATGTGTTATCCTTAAGTGCGACGCCTATTCCAAGAACGCTTCATATGAGTCTGACAGGGATCCGCGACATGAGCGTGCTGGAAGAACCGCCTATTGACCGTATGCCGATCCAGACCTATGTATGTGAATATGATGAAGAGATGATCCGCGCTGCCATCAGCAGGGAGCTGGCAAGAGAGGGACAGGTTTACTATGTCTATAACAGGGTAGAGACCATCGCAGAGGTGGCACATCGGATCCAGGAACTGGTACCGGAGGCAAATGTGGCATTTGCCCATGGACAGATGAAGGAACATGAGCTGGAAAAGATTATGTATGCCTTTATTGAAGGGGAGATTGATGTGCTTGTCTCCACTACGATCATCGAGACGGGTATGGATATTTCCAATGTAAATACGATCATTATTCATGATGCGGACCGGATGGGACTGTCCCAGCTCTATCAGCTGCGCGGTCGTGTAGGCAGGTCGAACCGGACAGCTTATGCATTTCTTCTATATAAAAAAGACAAGATGCTCAAAGAGGTGGCAGAGAAGCGTCTTCATGCGATCCGGGAATACTCGGATCTGGGAAGCGGATTTAAGATTGCTATGAGGGATATGGAGATCCGTGGGGTAGGAACGCTGCTGGGACAGCGGCAGCATGGACATATGCAGGCGGTAGGCTATAACCTGTATTGCAAGATGTTGAGTGAGGCAGTTGCCCGCATGAAGGGCGGGCAGAAACCGGATCTGGATGATTTTGAGACGGTTGCAGATATTCAGATCGATGCGTTTATTCCAGACAGCTATATTAAAAATGAGGCGCTGAAGCTGGATATTTACCGGAGAATCGCAGCGGTGGAGAATGAGGAAGAGCGAAGTGATATGCTGGAAGAGCTGATCGACCGGTTCGGGGAGCCGCCGAAATCAGTTATGAACCTGCTGGAGATCACCAAGGTGAAGAGTATGGCCCGCAGACTGTATATCAAGGAAGTGAAGGGAAGACCGGATCAGATTACATTTACGATGTACGAGAAAGCGCAGATCAATGCAGCGAAGATCCCGGATCTGCTGGCGCGGATGGATGGAGCACTCACTTTCCGGAAGACGGAGCCTGTACAGTTTGCTTACACTTCCAGGAGCAGTCGTCAGGATTTCTCAGGAAAGCTTCTGGAGACCACAGAGCGGATTCTGGAAGAGATGGAAGTATTATTGGAGGATGCACCATGAGATATACAAAGATGAGAAAAATGATACGGCAGATGGCGGCAGGAGCATTGACGGCATTTCTGCTGACCGGTCTGGCCGGTTGCGGAGCTGCTGGACCGGTCGGCGAGGAAGAGACGGATGAGCAGGAGACAGGATCTGCTGTGGATGTGGGAGAACAGGGGGTCTCAGAAGCGAACTGGGACAAGACTGCTTTCGAGATTAACGGTGAGCCTGTTTCCCTGCGGGAATGGAATTTTTATCTGCGGATGAACCAGATGCAATGGGAAAAGCAATATCTGGAGGACTATGGGGATGATATGTGGTCTGTGGAGACAGATGACAGCGGGGCTACCATGGCAGATGGATTAAAAAAGGAAGTCATGGAAGTGATCTGTAAGACTCACATCCTGAATCAGCATGCACAAGAATACAACGCAGAACTGACAGCGGAAGAAAAAGCAGCAGTGTCTGAACGGGCAGAGAGCTTCATGAGTGCCTATCATGCAGCACTTCTGGATTTTGCAGGAGCGGATGAAGAGTTTGTCACAGAACAATTGTCTGCCACGGAGCTGTCCACAAAAGTAGAAGAACTGGCAGGCAAAGAATATGAGCCGGATATTGCTGAGGAAGACTATCAGAGAGAGGGAATCTGTTATGTGCTGATCTCTACTACCGGACTTCGGGATGCGGATGGGAATCTCACACCGTTTTCTGATGAAGAAGTTCAGGAGCGCACACAGATGGCGAAGGAACTCAGTCAGAAAGCAAAGGAAACAGGGGATCTGAAGAGCGTGGCAGAAGAGGCCGGCCTAAGACCGATTGAATCCAGTATGGGACGCAGCAATGAGGGAGACGGACAGGAACCACTGATGCTGGATGCAGCCAGGGCACTGGCAGTTGGGGAAGTGTCCGATCCTATTGAGACAGAGGAAGGCTGGTTTCTGGTACAGCATACCAGTGATTACGATGAGAGCGGAACCGTATACTGGAAGGAATATCTGACAGAGCAGGCGCAGCAGAGTTATGCACAGGAAATCTATGAACAGTGGAGAGCAGATGCACAGATCGTGCAGAATGAAGAAATCATGGATTCTGTAATTGTGAAAGATGTATTAAAAGAGTTGCTTTGAATATAAAAAGAGCATATAATCAAAAGAAATATACGGATTTGCAGGAGGATTTTGTTATTATGATGAAGAAAAAAGCGACCACTTTGCTGGCCGTTCTGTTAATGGGAGCAATTGCCCTGACTGGATGCAGTGCCCCACATACGGTAAATGGAAGTGCAGAAGCTGTCAGTGTGAATGGAACTTCTGTTCCGCTTGGAGAACTGAATTTTTATCTGCGTTATCAGCAGATCTATATGCAGAATGCATACGGCGGACTGTTTGGTGAGAACTTTATGAATACAGATATTAGCGGAAGCGGTTCTGTATATGGTGTTACTATGAGAGATTCTTCTCTTGAGACCCTGGAAGAATATTATCTGGTTGAGGCAAATGCAGAGGAACTGGGCATATCCTTGACCGATGAGGATGAGAGCAAGATTGCGGATACTGTACAGGCATTCCTGGCAGCCAATGACAGCAAGACGCTGGATGCCATGACAGCTGATGAGGCAACTGTTACGCATGTGCTGAAACTTATCACTCTTCAGCAGAGAGTACATGAGTATTTTGGGACAACCATTGATACCGAAGTAGATCCGGAAGAGGCAAATCAGAAGAAGATCTCCTATGTACTGAACAGTACAGAAGATACCACGGATGATGCAGGTAATACCGTTGTTCTGTCCGAAGCAGAGAAGGAGCAGAAGAAAGCAGATATGGAAGCTCTTCTGGCAGAAGCAAAAGAGAGCGGAGATCTAAGCGCAGCAGCAGAAAACTACAGTCTGAGTGTAGTTCCTGCTACCTATGGAAAAGATGACGAGACACTGAATGCAGATGTCTATGCTGCAGCAGAGCAGTTGTCTGACGGTGAGTATTCAGATGTAATCGAGTCTGATAATGGCTATTATGTTGTATATATGGAGAGTACTTCCGATGCAGATGCTACGCAGACCAAGATCGACAGTATTTTAAGTGATCGTACCAATGAAGCTTATTCCGCATGGCTGGATCCGCTGAAAGAGGGCGCAGAGATCACAGTAAATGATAAAAATGTAGAAAAACTGACATTTGACCGGATCTATACGGTGAAAGCAGCCGATGAGGCAACTGCAGACGAGACAGTTACAGATGAGGCAACTACAGACGAGACAGCGGTTGAAGACGGCACTGCTGACGATGCAGCGACAGAAGAGGAAGCAGCAGAAGATACTGCGGCAGAGGAATAAGAGTGAAAAAGAAGACACTTTGTCTTTGTGTGATCGGTCTTCTGGCAGCGGCCGGTCTGTTGACTGACTGCACGAGAACCAGTGAAGAACTGATTTTATCAAAAAAGAATTCCGCGACAGAGGAGGAGATTAAAACTTCTCTGCCGGAGAACAAAGATCTGGATGAAGTGCCCTTGGATGAAGAAGAAACAGAACGGGAAGCGGCACCTGTACCAGAGGATGGAAAGGCTGTTTCCCGTTCTGCATATTCAGTCACCTTGACGGATACTGTGAAATATGTAGAATCTTCCAGAAAAGAGATCACCAGAACAGAGAAACGTCTGTCTGTAGTCGATGAGAATGATCCATCCACTTACCAGATCGTCCGTAAGGAAGAAGCGGTGGAAGTACAGAATGAGATTCCATGTGAGTATCAGGACGAAAAGGGTTTTCCGAGATATGTGTGGAATGACGGTCACTGGTATGAGTATGAATACAGCAGCAGTGACATTACATTGGATGAGGATAATGAAGAACTGGCATTGATGCTTCTGGAGATGATGGGTGACAGTGAGGGTGAGGTATATTCCGTGAACTGTGAAGTGCTGACAGGAGCCAATGCCGGATATGCATTTCATGTTGTATACAGAAATGAGCTGACCCTGGAGGGAGAACCATCAGATACTACGGGTCTGATAGTCAGCAGAAAACGTACAGAGACTACCACACAGAAGCAGATGGTGGAGACGAAAGTCCCGGTGGAAGTTGAGAAAACAGTGCCAACCGGAGCATATACCTATTATGGTTGGCAGGAGCAGGAAGGTTCTGTATACTATTATGATGAGCATGGCGAGAAAGTGTCAGGAGCACAGGTGATTCAGGGTATCCGCTATGTATTTGATGAAGATGGGAAGCTGATCAGTCAGGCTGGAGTAGATGTCTCTTCAAAGAGCGGAACGATCGACTGGAAGAAAGTAAAAGAGTCTGGGATATCTTTTGCGTTGATCCGCTGTGGTTACAGAGGTGCATCTACGGGCGAGCTGTTTGAAGATGCGGCCTGTACAGCCAATGTAGCAGGTGCCAGGGCTGCTGGCTTATCAGTAGGTCTGTATTTCTATTCCCAGGCAGTAACAGAGGAAGAAGCCACAGAAGAAGCAGAATTCATAGTACAGGCTGCCAGGACCTGTCATGTGACAGCTCCGCTTGTCATTACAGGTGGATATACTGTGGATCTGGCCGGGCGCGCAGAAGGAGTGAGCCCGGAAGAACGGACGACATTTACAAAAGCATTTTGCCGGAAAGTACATGAAGACGGAATGATGCCGATGATCGGCGGAGAAGCAGGATGGCTTTCCAGCAGTCTTGATATGACTGCATTGACCCAGGAACAGATCTGGGTTGCACAGGAGAACAGCAGTGTTACCTGGTCTGGAACCTATCAGATATGGCAATATACTGCGCAGGGATCAATCGATGGGATTTCCGGCATCGCAGGATTAAATATTATAACAGGAGACGGGAGGATTTTCCAATGAGTGTTACAGCACAGAATCTGACATTACTTACAGATTTGTATGAACTGACAATGATGCAGGGATATTTCAAAAATCCGGTGCAGGAGACCGTGATCTTTGATGCATTTTATCGTGTGAATCCCTGCGGAAATGGATTTGCGATCGCAGCAGGACTGGATCAGGTGATCGACTATATCAAAAATCTACATTTTTCAGATGAAGATGTAGCGTATCTTGACAGCCTGGGAATCTTTGAAAAGGATTTCCTGGAATACTTGAGAGGTTTTCGCTTCACAGGTGATATTTATGCAATCCCGGAAGGAACTGTGGTATTTCCGAGAGAACCGCTGGTGAAAGTTATCGCACCGATCATGGAGGCACAGCTGGTAGAGACCGCAATTCTTACCATGATCAACCATCAGAGTCTGATCGCCACCAAGGCGGCAAGAGTAGTCAATGCGGCCAGAGGAGATGGGATCATGGAGTTTGGACTGCGTCGTGCTCAGGGACCGGATGCGGGTACCTACGGAGCACGAGCAGCTATGATCGGTGGCTGTATCGGTACGTCCAATGTGCTGACCGGACAGTTGTTTGATGTGCCAGTGCTTGGAACCCATGCACATAGCTGGATCATGAGTTTCCCGGACGAATATACTGCATTCAAGACATATGCAAAAATGTATCCGGATGCATGCACGCTGCTGGTAGATACTTATGATACATTAAAATCCGGTGTGCCAAATGCGATCCGTGTGTTTAAAGAAATGCGTAAGGACAAGGTCCTGAACGGACGTTACGGAATCCGTCTGGACAGTGGAGACCTGGCATATCTTTCCAAAGAGGCAAGAAAGATGCTGGATGCAGCAGGATTTTACGATGCAGTGATCTCGGCCTCCAGCGATCTGGATGAGTATCTGATCGACAGTCTGAAGACCCAGGGTGCAAAGATCACTTCCTGGGGTGTTGGAACAAACCTGATCACTTCCAAGGACTGCCCGGCATTCGGTGGTGTATACAAGCTGGCAGCAGTAAAACAGGGGGATGGAGAATTTGTACCGAAGATCAAACTGTCTGAGAATACGGAGAAGATCACAAACCCGGGCAACAAGACAGTTTACCGTATTTATGAAAAATCAAATGGAAAACTGAAAGCAGATCTGATTGCACTGGTGGATGATAAATTTGATGAATCCAAGGACCTGGTGATCTTTGATCCACAAGAGACCTGGAAAAAGACCCATCTGAAGGGTGGTACTTACACTATGAAGGAATTGATGGTGCAAGTATTCGACAAAGGAAAGTGTGTCTACACATCTCCGTCGGTTATGGATATCCGTGAGCATTGTATCAATGAGCAGGCTACCCTGTGGGACGAGACCAGACGTCTGGTGAATCCGCATGAGGTCTATGTGGATCTTTCAGACCGCCTGTATAAGATGAAGACGGATCTTTTGAATAAAATGCATCCGGAAGAATAAGACATGAGAGAACAGTGATGTATATTTTTCCTGCATTTCCACATACTAGCCATATGTTGCAGAAATGAGATATATGAAACGGAACATGCAGGAGGAAATATGTTATGAAGGCGACAGGAATTGTACGACGGATCGATGATCTGGGAAGGGTCGTGATCCCTAAGGAAATCCGCCGCACGCTTCGTATCCGGGTGGGAGATCCGCTGGAGATCTTTACAGATCGGGAAGGTGAGATCATTTTGAAAAAGTATTCTCCCATTGGAGAGCTGGGAGCTTATGCGGCGGATTATGCAGAAAGTCTTGCGCAGACAACGGGCTATATTGTGTGTGTGGCGGATAAAGACACTATGATCGCAGCTGCGGGAACCGGGAAGAAGGAATGCATCGGAAAAGCGATCAGCCAGGAACTGGAGCAGATGATCCAGGACAGGGAGTGTCTCCAGGCAACGGCAGGGGAAAAGCGATTTGTTCCTGTTTTGCAGGATGGACCGGAAGGGATTGCTTCTGAAACAATCTGTCCCATCATCAGTGAAGGAGATGCGGTGGGATCTGTGATCTTCCTTTCCCGGGATGAAAAGCAGAAAATGGGAGAGACAGAGCTTAAGCTGGCATCCAGTGCAGCAGGATTCCTTGGAAAACAGATGGAACAGTAAAGGTGATGGATCCCTGAAAACCTTGAGATTACAAGGCTTTTCAGGGATCTGAAAACTTTTTGAAAAAAATTTGAAAAAATTTGAAAAAAGTGCTTGCATTTTCTGGAATCATGCCGTATAATAACATTCGTTGGTTGACAAAACACAACAACACAGACACATAGGGCTATCGCCAAACGGTAAGGCAACGGACTCTGACTCCGTCATTTCAAGGTTCGAATCCTTGTAGCCCTGCTACCTGAGAGCTTTCCTGAGAAGGAAAGCTCTTTTTGCTTTTTGCATTATTTTGTTGTATAGCTGTCCGAAAATGTTTATAATAAACGTAAATGTACATTTGAAGAAGATGCAGGAGAGCATAGATAATATGGATACCTTTGATAAATTGACAATGGAACAGGCGCAGCAGGAGATGGAAATCTACAAAAAGGTCTTTACGGTCGTGCGTCTGCTTACACTGGATTTCTTAAAACAGACGGAAGAACTGGACTGGGAAAAACTGCCGGACGGCTGCAAGCCCTGTTATCATTTCTGGAATCGAGAAAAGCCGTGCGAGGAGTGTGTATCTGCCAAAGCATTTACCTGGAAGACTCGGAAAACAAAGGTAGAACATATGGGTTCAAATATCTACCAGGTGACTGCCAGATATTTGGAGATTGATGGTAAACCATATGTGATGGAATTGATTAAATGTATGGATGACGGAATGCTGGCGAAACTGGAAGGGCGGAACAGCAACGGCAGAAGTATGGGGTATCATGAAAAAGTGTATCGGGATGTACTGACAGGAGCGTATAATCGTCGTTATTATGAGGAACAGATCAAGACATTGACAAGGGATTCTGGTGTAGCTATGCTGGATCTGGACGATTTTAAACTTTACAATGATACAATTGGACATGATGCGGGGGATGTCGTTCTTGTAACAATCGTAAATGAGATAAGAAAGAATATTCGCAGTACAGATATTCTGATCAGGTATGGTGGAGACGAGTTCCTTCTTTTAATGCCAGGAATTAATGCGGATATTCTGGCTCAAAAGTTGCAGCAGCTGCAGAAGAAGCTGAATACAGCCATTGTACCCGGTTATTCAGGACTGCGGCTGTCGGTGAGTATTGGTGCGGTTGTATCCGGAAAAGAGACAATCGAGCAAGCGGTCAGTAGGGCTGACAAATTCATGTATAAGGCCAAGAATCATAAAAATATGATCGTTATAGACGGGTACGATATCAGCGGAGACGAGAAGAAGCTGGTATCGGAAGACAAGAGTGAGCAGTTGATCCTGATCGCTGATGACTCAGAGATGAATCGTGCAATCCTGTCAGAGATGTTGGGCCATGAATTTCGGATCCTGGAGGCAGAGAATGGTCGGGAATGTGTCAACATGCTGGAACAGTATGGAACAGGTATTTCGCTGATTCTACTGGATATTTTCATGCCGGTTATGGATGGATTTGAAGTGCTCGCTTATATGACCAGAGGCCATTGGCTGGATGATGTTCCTGTTATTATGATTTCCAGCGAGGATTCAGAAGCCACTGTAAGACATGCTTATGAGATGGGAGTATCGGACTATATCAGCAGACCATTTGATGCAAAAGTAGTCTATCGGCGTGTGTATAACACGATAAAATTATATACGAAGCAGCGTCGACTGATCTCCCTGGTGGCAGATCAGATTTATGAAAAGGAGAAGAACAGCCAGATGCTGGTGGAAATCTTAAGTCATATTGTGGAATTCCGAAATGGTGAAAGCGGCATGCATGTGATCCATATCAAGATTCTGACAGGACTTCTGCTGGAACGTCTGGTACAGAAGACAGATAGATATCATATTACGCAGGAAGACCAGCATTTGATCACGATTGCTTCGGCACTTCATGACATTGGCAAGATCGGTATTGACGAGAAGATTCTCAATAAGCCGGGAAGACTGACCGAAGAAGAATTTGCGTTGATGAAGAAGCACACCCTTCTGGGCGAGCAGATCATTGATAATCTGAAAATGTATCAGGATGAGAAGTTGGTAAAATTTGTAAAAGAAATCTGTCGCTGGCATCATGAGAGATATGATGGAAGAGGCTATTTGGATGGGCTGAAAGGGGATGAGATTCCAATCTCGGCGCAAGTGGTATCTATGGCGGATGTTTATGATGCTCTGACCAGCAAGCGTGTCTATAAAGAAGCATACAGCCATGACCGTGCCATGGAGATGATCCTGAATGAAGAATGCGGTGTGTTTAACCCGCTTCTGCTGGAGTGTCTAGAAGAGCTATCTGATGAAATCAAAGATGGTATTCATGAGTCAGATACACAGAAAAATGGTAAATTTTTTTTGGGGGGGGGGCAGCGGCGTCCCAAATAGAAAAGAGCAGTAAGATGCTGTGAAAAAATACAGATAAGGGGATGGAAAATAGAATTGCATATAACAACATTTCTAACTATATGTCCACAGGTACGCTGATTTCTACCATACGAATCGGAAAATCAGTGAAGAATACAGAAGAAGTGACAGAGGAATGAGCGACATGGGATGTGTATATTTTGTAAGACACGGACAGACCATCTGGAATGTGGAAAATAAGATCTGTGGAGCAACAGATATTGCATTGACAAAGACCGGCCATGAGCAGGCCGTCGAGACAGGAAAGAAAATACTGGAAGAAGGCATACAAGCAGATGAGATCCTGTATTCACCACTGATCAGGGCGAGGGATACGGCACTTCATATTTCGGAGATCACAGGGATTCCGGCAATAGAAGAACCGCGGCTGACGGAGCAGAATTTTGGAAGCTATGAATCCACACCAAGAGATGGGAAAGATTTCTTGCGGGACAAAGCGCAGTTTGTGATCCGATATCATGGTGGAGAATCTATGCTTCATCTGGCACAGCGGATCTATAATCTTCTGGATGAAGTGACAGCCTCAGAGAAGACGTACATTCTGGTGGCGCACAATGGAATCTCCCGTGTGGTGCATTCATATTTTTACGAGATGACCAATGAAGAATTCGCAGCATTTGGTGTAAAAAACTGTTCGATCACAAAATATGAGTTCTAATAAAGGAGGAAGTGATAGTATGACAAAGGCAGAGTTACAGGAACGGTTTGAGTTCCGCGATGTGAGGGCGGAAGAAGCGGATCAGACTATTGCAATCGAGAATATTTGTTTCCCACCGAATGAAGCCTGTTCATCAAAATCTATGACAGAGCGCGCTTCACAGGCACAGGAGACATTTCTGGTAGCAGTCGATAAGGAGACTGGTAAGATTGCAGGATTTCTGAATGGAATAGCCACCGATGAGGAGGTATTCCGGGATGAATTCTTTACAGATATCAGGCTTCATAATATAAAAGGGAAAAATATTATGATACTTGGACTGGATGTTCTGCCAGAGTATCGCGGACAAGGACTGGCCCGGGAGATCATGGAGCGATATCTGAAACGGGCGAAGGAGTGCGGACGCAGGCGTGTGGTACTTACCTGTCTGGATGAGAAGGTAAAGATGTATGAGAAAATGGGCTACAAAGATCTTGGAATCTCCGGTTCTGTATGGGGCGGCGAGAAGTGGCACGATATGGAGTATTTGCTGTAATGCAACTGTCATGTCGGTTGACAAGACAGCCTATGGGTGTTATTTTATTAGATAACAGACGAAAGAAGGAAGTTATTATGGAGATCATGCCTCATCTGCAGATCAGAGATGATCTGGGAGTTCATTATGCGATACTGCCGGGAGATCCGGCGCGGGTAGACCGGATTGCAGAACAGTTGACGGATGTGGAGGAACTGGCGTATAACAGAGAGTTCAAGAGTGTTCGCGGACTTTATAAAGATGTTCCTGTGCTGGCAGTGTCCACGGGAATTGGCGGACCATCTGCCTGTATAGCGGTGGAAGAGCTGGCAAGAGCCGGAGTGACGCATATGGTCCGGATCGGAAGTGGCGGCGCACTGCAGCCTGGCATACATCTGGGAGATCTGGTGATGGTACAGGGAGCAGTCAGAAGTGACGGTGCATCGAAGATGTATATAGACCCTGTTTATCCGGCGGTGCCGGACTTTGATCTGCTGACCGCCTGCGTAACAGCTGCCCGTCAGGATCAGCTGTCGTATCACGTAGGACTTTGCAGAAGTCATGACAGTTTCTATACGGATCAGGAAGATGAGATGCGGACAAAATGGACGAAAAGTGGTATAATGGTCTCAGACATGGAGACGGCAGCCCTGTTCGTTGTGGGTCGGCTTCGCGGTGTTCATACAGCTTCCATTTTAAATACCGTTGTGGAGTACAAAGATGATCTGGAACAGAACATCAACAACTACGCAGACGGTGCATCCAGAACTATGCAGGGAGAGTGGAATGAGATCCACACTGCACTGGAGGCCTGTTACATTGTATCTTCAGCGGAATAACCGCTGCACAAGAGAAAGGGGACTTTGTTATGAAAAACGTGTTCAAAACCAAATTAAGTACCGCAAGTCTGGTATTGATTCCGGCATGTATCGGCATCAACTACCTTGGTAAACTCTTTGCTTCCGTACTGAAGCTGCCGCTGTGGCTTGACTCCATCGGAACCTGTATCGGAGGCGCTCTTGGCGGACCGATCATCGGTGCCATCTGTGGTGCGGCCAACAATCTGATCTATGGATTTACTACCGGTGATTCCATCACTTTGGTATATGCGCTGACCAGCCTTGGTATTGGTCTTGCAGTTGGTATCATGGCCCGTCTTGGAAATATGGAGAAGATCAGCGGTGCACTGATTACTTCTGTGATCGCAGGTCTGGTAGCTGTATGTATTTCCACTCCTCTGAACGTGATTTTCTGGGGCGGTACTACCGGAAATGTATGGGGTGATGCGGTATTCGCAGCAACTCAGGCTTCCAATATGCCGGTTCTCTTAGGTTCCTTCCTGGATGAAGTCGTTGTGGATGTGCCGGATAAGATCATCACTATCCTGGTGGTATATGCAATCCTCAAAGGACTTCCGAAGAAGCTGACGGCTCTTTATGATGTGAATGACAGTGTTGAGAGTCTTGACTAAAAACGAATAACAATAGGAGCGATTCCATGAAAAGTATCAGCCTGTATGTGGACAAAGATACCTATCTGACCAGAATGCATCCCTTTACCAAACTGTGCTACATATTTACAGCGATTGTGGCATCTCTTGTGGCGGGTAAACTGTGGGCATTTGCAGCTTTCATCGGAATCAGTCTTGTAATGCTGATCAGTGGAAAAATCATTCGCAAGGTTTTTCCACTGATTGCGTTTTCATTTACAATTCTGATCACCATATTTTTGATCCACGGATTATTTAATCATGAAAATGCCACGCTGCTCTTTGCAGCCGGTCCATTAAAATTTTATCAGGAAGGAATGTTGTATGCTCTGCGTATCAGCTTGAATGTGCTGAACATGCTGCTGGCATTTGCTGTATTTGTCCTGACTACCCGCCCGGTTGAGCTGGTGGAAGATCTGGAGAGGATCGGATTCTCGCCAAAGATTGGATATGTGGTCAGTTCTGTATTCCAGATCGTCCCTCAGATGAGCGGAACCATGAACACCATTATGGATGCACAGAGAAGCCGTGGCCTTGAGACAGAAGGCTCTCTGCTGACCCGGGCAAAATCCTTTCTTCCACTGATCTCGCCAGTGGTTATGAGTTCTCTGATCAATACCAGAGAGCGTGCCATCGCACTGGAGATCCGTGGCTTTGAGGCCGGACAGAAGAAGACCTATCTGCGGGAAGATAAGATGAAGAATTCGGACCGGATCTGGTGTGTGATCCTGCTGCTTCTGATCATTGCGGCGGTTGCGATCCGGATCTTGTTATAGAAAGTGCTGGGGTGATAAGATGGCGTATATTAAAGTAGAAAATCTCAAATACCGTTATCCAAATACCAAGAAACTGGCACTGGATGATCTGAATTTTGAAATTGAAAAAGGCTCCTTTATCGGAATTGCAGGAGCGAACGGGGCTGGAAAGAGTACGCTCTGTCAGGCATTTAACGGATTGGTGCCAGGTTTCTTCAAAGGAGCATATGGCGGACGCGTGATCATTGACGGGGAAGAAACCGCAAAAGTACCTGTATCCAGGCTTTGCCAGAAAGTCGGACTGGTATTTCAGAACCCGTTTAATCAGTTGTCCGGTGCAAAGGAGACCGTGTTTGAAGAGATCGCTTTTGGCCTTCAAAACTTCGGAGTTCCGGCAGATGAGATGATCAAAAGAGTCAATGAGGTAATGGATCTTCTTGATATTGCAGAATATAAGCGGAGAAATCCTTTTGATCTGTCAGGAGGACAGATGCAGAGAGTAGCACTGGCAGGTATTCTTGCCATGAAACCAGATGTGATCGTATTGGACGAGCCTACTTCGCAGCTGGATCCAGCTGGAAGTGAAGAGGTGTTTGCAGCGGTTGACAAGCTGGCAAAATCCGGTATCACGATCATTATGGTGGAGCAGAAGCTGGAGAAGCTGGCAGAGTACTGTGATAAGATCCTGTTGCTTCATGAAGGACACCAGATCGCATTTGATACACCGGATAAGATATTTTCAAGAGAAGACCTGAAATCCTGTGGAGTGAACCCACCGGCTTACACAAGAATATGTCAGACATTCGGGATCAGAAAAGCCAATGGCTGTTATCCTGCGTCTCTGAAGGATACATTGGCGCAAAAAGATCAGTTTCCGCAGGAAGAGATATTTGGAAAAGCCTGCACAGAGGAGATCGAAGAGCTGGATCAGAGAGTCAGTGGCAAAGAAGTCTTCCGCATGGAACATCTGAACTTTGAGTATCTGGAAAATACGCCGGTGCTGAAAGATCTGAATCTGCTGCTGGACGGACGTTCCACTGCTGTTATCGGACAGAATGGAGCTGGCAAGACGACGCTGGTCAAGCTGTTGAAAGGCCTCTTGAAGCCGGTGAGCGGTAATGTGTATTATGGTGGGGAAGATATTGCCGGTAAGACAGTTGCCATGCTGGCTGGTGAAGTAGGATATGTGTTTCAGAATCCTGATGATCAGATTTTCAAATATCACGTGATCGATGAAGTAATGTTTGGACCATTAAATATTGGTATGAGTGCGGAAGAAGCGAAGAAACATGCTGTTGCCGCACTGACAGAAGTGGGACTGGAAAAGCTGGTAAATGAAAATCCTTATGACCTGGAATTGTCCGAACGCAAACTGGTTGCGATTGCATCGGTGCTGGCCATGGATACTAAAGTGCTGATCCTTGACGAGCCAACGATCGCGCAGGACTGGAATGGTCGGAAGATCCTTCAGCAGATTATCCGCAATCTTCGGAAACAGGGCAAGATGGTGCTTTCTATTCTTCATGATATGGATTTCGTGGCAGAGAATTTTGAGCGTGTGATCGTCATGGCCCATGGAAAAGTGCTGGCTGACGGCACAAAGGAGATGATCTTTGCGCAAAGCGAAGTACTTAATGAAGCGCGGATCGACCAGCCTTATCTGACCAGGCTGTGCAGTATGCTGGGCTATGAAAAACTGTATTTTACATTGAAGGAATAATATTTTAGCATTACGCTTGACTAACCTGCATAGTATGAAGTAAGATACCCATACAACTAAGAAATCATTCTCTTTGCACTGCATTACATTCAAACAGGATGCGAGATCAACAGTACAAACTGAGCAGGCGATGGCAGCGGAGATCATCAGGTAACAGGCGGATTTCCGTATTTAGCATAAGGCCGGGCTGCATAAGCGGCAGCGGATATGGATCATACAAACATATCTGCGGGACAGTGTATGTTCCGCGGGTATGTTTTTTTGTTATAATGCAAAGCCATATGAACGGGTTTGGCATTCCATTACGAAAAGAACAGCGGATAAGATCGCACTACGCGAAAAATGTATGTGACATAAGAAGAACCTGAGGTGAAAGTTTAAGGAGGTCCTGGTTATGGAACACACAGAAAACAAAAAACAAGAATCCATGGACAATAATCAGATTGCAATGAAAGTATCAGCTGTAAGCATTGTAATAAATCTGGTTTTGTCGGTCTTGAAGCTGATTGCCGGAATCGTTGCGCATTCCGGAGCCATGGTGTCCGATGCGATTCATTCTGCATCGGATGTAGGAAGCACACTGATCGTGATCGTGGGAGTACGTCTTTCAGGAAAACAGTCAGATCAGGAGCACCCATATGGACATGAGCGGATGGAATGTGTCTCGTCTATCATTCTATCTGGTCTTTTGCTGGCCACAGGAATTGGTATTGGAATCAGCGGTCTGGAGAATATCGTAAAAAGTACATCAGGAAAAGCGATCGAGATACCGGGAATGCTGGCACTGATCGCAGCAGTTGTTTCCATTGTTGTCAAGGAGTGGATGTTCTGGTATACAAGAGGAGCAGCTAAGAAGATCAATTCCGGTGCTTTGATGGCAGATGCGTGGCATCATCGTTCGGACGCCATGTCTTCAGTAGGAGCGTTTGTCGGTATTTTTGGAGCAAGGATGGGATATCCCATTCTGGATCCAATTGCCAGTGTGGTGATCTGCCTTCTGATCGGGAAAGCATCGATTGATATATTCAGAGATGCAGTGGATAAAATGGTGGATCGTTCCTGCGACAGACAGACAGAGGAATCTATTCGGAGAACGGTGTTGTCAGTAGAAGGCGTGAAAAGGGTTGATCTTTTACAGACCAGGTTGTTTGGCTCAAAAATCTATGTGGATCTGGAGATTGCAGCAGACGGAACACAGACATTGGATGAAGCTCATCAGATCGCAGAGCATGTACATCATGCGATTGAGCATACTTTTCCGGATGTTAAGCACTGTATGGTACATGTGAATCCGGCAGAATAGATGATGACAGGTTTGACGGAAAAAACTATCCGCCAGACCTGTTTTTTTGTTATACTGTATCTGTTCAGAATCATGCGAATGTGGTTCTGAACAGTTTAGGCAAGGAGTAGTCAGAATGGCAAATGTGATAGAGATTACAGATTTTACTGCACCGGAGCTGGATGTATATGCCAGATTATCAGAGGGGCAGCTTTTGAACCGGGCGGAGCCGGAGAAGGGAATGTTCATTGCAGAAAGTCCAAGGGTTATTGAACGAGCACTGGATGCAGGTTGTGTACCGGTATCATTCCTGTCGGAGGACCGTCATATTGAAAAAGAGGCAAAAGAGATCCTGGAGAGGTGTGGGGAGATTCCGGCTTATGTGGCATCCTTTGATGTTCTGACGCAGCTAACTGGATATAAGCTGACCAGAGGCATGCTCTGTGCCATGTATCGTCCAAGGCTTCGGACACCGGAGGAAGTGTGTCAGGGAGCACGCAGAATTGCGGTGCTGGAGAGCGTGGTCAATCCTACCAACGTGGGGGCTATCTTCCGCTCAGCTGCAGCACTTAATATGGATGGCATTCTGTTGACATCAGACTGCAGTGATCCGCTGTATCGAAGGTCTCTGCGGGTCAGCATGGGGACGGCATTTCAGATTCCATGGACTTATTTTGATAAGCAGATCACATGGCCGATGGAAGGACAGGCATTTCTGAAAGAGCAGGGCTTTCAGATGGTTGCCATGGCACTTCGGGATGACACGGTCAACATTGATAACCCGGGACTGCACAAGGAAGAAAAATTGGCGATTGTGCTGGGAACTGAGGGAGAAGGGCTGACGTCACAGACCATTGCCAGCTGCGATTATACGGTAAAGATTCCCATGAGCCATGGGGTGGATTCTCTGAATGTGGCAGCAGCCAGCGCAGTAGCCTTTTGGGAGCTTGGGAAAATTTAAAAGGGAGTAAATTTGAATGATACAGAAGAAAAAGCTGGTGCAGTTTTATCTGGAGCAGTATGAGCAGGCAGGAAAGAAAAGACCAAAGCGTTCGATCAGTACAGCTGAGATGCAAAAGAGAGTACAGACGTTATTTCGGACACTTCGAAGTGCAAAGCCTGGCAGAGTGAATGTGCGTCTGCTGGAGGACTATCACAGGCAGTTGAAAAATATTTCTGTTTATGCGCACAGGAAAAACCGTGCGGATATTTTGAAAAAACTTCAGGAGGAAGTGCTTCCGAAGCTGGTATCACTGGATCTTGGAATTCTTCTGGAAGAACAGAAGGAAGGGATGGATGAGACATTCCTTTCCTGGCTGCAGGAGAATCATCCGGGAGCCATCTGTCAGGAGACGTTGTTCACACTGTATCCGGAATATAGACAGCATATGGTACAGGGGCAGATCTTTGAGCTGGTGCCCACCAGACCGGAGATGGAATTCCCGGAGGTACGTCAGATGCACCGGCATTTTATTCTGCACATAGGACCGACCAACAGCGGAAAAACCTATCGTTCCCTGGAACGTTTGAAGTTGGCCAGAAATGGTGTTTATCTGGGACCGCTTCGTCTGCTCGCACTGGAAGTGTATGAGCAGATGAAAAAATATAAAGTGCCTTGTACGATGCGTACCGGACAGGAATGTCTGGAGGAAGAAGGAAGCCGTGTCATGGCATCTACCATAGAAATGGCGGATTTTGATGAAAATTATGACATCGCTGTGATTGACGAGGCACAGTTGGTGGCAGATCATGACAGAGGCCATTCATGGACCAAAGCAATACTTGGACTTCGGGCACCGGAGATCCATATCTGTATGAGCCCGGCAGCAGAACAGGCTATCTGTCATCTGATCGAGCTGTGTGGGGATGATTATGAGGCAGAACGGTATGAACGCAAGACGGATCTGGTCTGCGAGGAGCATCCCTTTGTATTTCCGGATGATGTACAGAAAGGCGATGCGCTGATTGCATTTTCTAAAAAATCCGTTTTGGATGTAGCTGGACGACTGGAGGAGGCAGGAATCAATGCCAGTGTGATCTATGGAAGTCTGCCACCGGAGATCCGCCGTCGGCAGATGCATCTGTTCCATAAGGGAAAGACCAAAGTAGTGGTTGCCACGGATGCCATCGGTATGGGACTTAACCTGCCGGTGAGACGGATCGTATTTCTGCAGGCAGAAAAATTCGACGGTATCAGCCGCAGACCTCTAAGGACCCAGGAAGTTAAACAGATTGCCGGAAGAGCAGGGCGTTTTGGCATCTATGATACAGGCTATGTAACCGCCATGGGGGAAGCAGAGCTTGTTCATGTCAGGAATCATTATGCAGCCGAGGAAGATCCGCTGACGCAGGTAAATCTTGGCTTTCCGCAGATTCTGCTGGATATTGATGCGCCATTGGATGAACTCTTACGTATCTGGCACGAAGTGACACCGACGGAGCCATTTATCAAGGAAAATATTGATGAAGCATTGTATCTTTATGATCAGGCAAAAAGCTGTAAGCAGATGATCGATGGATTCCAGGACAAGCACATCTTATATAAGATGGTCACCTGTCCCATTGATGTTAAGGATAAGAAGGTGGTAGAGCTGTGGCTTCAGTACTGCTGCACCTACACAGCAGATGTTTCACTGGAAAAACCCGTTCTTCACCGTGAGAAAAAGGGAGGGATCCAACAGTATGAGACATATTATAAGCAGCTGGATCTGTATTATCAGTTTTCTCATCGGATGCAGAAGGTCATTGATGAAGACTGGCTGGGGGATCAGAGGGCAAAGACTGAGATGCAGATCATGAAGTATCTGACAAAGGGAAAGCAGACCTATATTGCCAGATGCAGATATTGTGGAAAGCTGCTTCCGCTCGGTTCGCCATTCCAGGTATGTGATAATTGTTATGGAAGAGATAGCAGCGGTAGAAGGAGGTCTCACAGATGAGTGGAATGATCCGAAAACATATTTTGTTCTATGGACGTGTACAGGGGGTAGGATTCCGGTACCATGCCACCTATAAAGCCAGTCTGCTGGGACTCACCGGCTGGGTCAGAAATCTGGAGGATGGCAGTGTGGAAATGGAAGTACAGGGAAGCCCGGATCAGATCAATGAATTGATCCTGCATCTGTATCACCAGAGGTTTATCCGAATTGATGAGATGCAGGAACAGAAGATCCCGTTGAAAGATGAGAGAGAATTCCGGGAGAGATGGTAAATAATTAATATGATTTCTCGATTTCCTGCACCTGGTCATAGAGCCACTGATTGACCGGTGTGGGAATTCCTGCTTTCTGGCCCCGGCGGATGACTGTGCCTGCAAACATTTCTACTTCAGAGTGTCGTCTGGCAATGCGGTCCTGTCCCATGGATGGTGTTCCGTCTGCACGGAGCGTGCGGATGATCCGGTCGTATTCTTCCAGGTCGGATTCGGACAAATCAATGCCCTCTGCATTGGCGACAGCGATTACCTCGCGCATAGCGCCAATCATGGTATCACGTTCCTTGCCGGGACGCCATACATCTCCGTAAGTGCAGGAATATACCATACAGGTCTGGTTCACACCGACATTTAACATGAATTTGCTCCAGAGTCGGTGAAGGATATCCTTTTCCCGTACATAAGGAAGCTCTGTTCTATCAAAAAGGCAGCAGACGCGGTCAAGACCTTCCTGCTGACTTTCCAGGCGGGCACCGATACAGAGAACACCCATCTTGGAATAGGTAAGTTCTGCACCGAATTTCATGGCATCCATGCCCTGGGCTACAGCATAGATCATATGCTCTGCTCCGTAGCGCTCGCCAATGATTTCTTCACTGGAAATACCGTTCATAACGGACAGGATCACGGTATCCGGACCGATACAATTTTTCATGGTGTCCAGTGCTTCGGTGAGTCCTGTGGATTTGACTGCCACAATGACCAGATCAGCAGGGACAGCCTGGGAGGCAGGCACACAGGTGAAGGATAGTTTTTCGCCGTTGCAGGTGACGGTACTTCCCTTATATTTTTCATAACGCTTTTCATCCATTATATAGGTCACATGATCAAAGCCCATGTGGTGTGCCAGGTGACTTCCGTACATGACACCTAAGGCACCCATGCCAATAATGGAAACATTTTTGATCTCTTTCATATGTAAAATCTCCTTTTGATTCAACTCAATATAGATTCAGTATAGTAAAAGTCAAGAATGGATGCAAGACGGTTCTTGCGGAAAAGACAGTGAGGGAGTAAAATAAACCTACATCCATAGGACAGAAGGAGGAATTTTCCAATGAACATTATCGCAACAGAAAAAGCACCAGGTGCAATCGGACCGTATTCTCAGGCCTATGAAGTAAACGGAGTAATCTACACCTCTGGTCAGATTCCGGTGGATCCGGCAACAGGTAATATTGCAGAAGGAATTGCAGCACAGGCTGAGCAGAGCTGCAAAAATGTAGGAGCTATTCTGGAAGCAGCAGGAAGTGGTTATGATAAAGTTGTAAAGACGACCTGTTTCCTGGCTGAGATTGCAGATTTTGCTGCATTCAACGAAGTATATGCAAAATATTTCACATCTAAACCAGCAAGAAGCTGCGTGGCAGTAAAAGATCTTCCGAAAGGAGTTCTTTGTGAAGTAGAGGCGATTGCAGTAAAATAATATGTGGATAGTATATGCTATTGGATCTTCATTTTTTGCGGGAATCACAGCGATTCTCGCAAAATGTGGAATCCGGAGAACAGATTCAGATGTGGCCACCGCGATTCGTACGATCGTGGTGCTTTTATTTTCCTGGCTGATGGTGCTGAGTACCGGAACCATATGGGGAATCGTGAATATTGATGGAAAGACAGTGCTGTTTTTGGTACTGTCCGGACTTGCAACAGGAGCGTCCTGGATGTGCTACTTTCGAGCACTTCAAAAGGGAGACATCAACAAAGTTGTTCCCATTGATAAGTCCAGTACGGTATTGACCATATTACTGGCATTGATTTTCCTTCATGAAGGAGTCACGGAAGGAAAACTATTTTCAGTTGTGCTCATAGGTCTGGGCACGATGCTGATGATCACCCGCAAGAACAGCCAAAGGGCAGATACAGGCCAGACGGAAACGCATTGGCTTCTATATGCAGTACTGTCTGCAGTGTTTGCCAGTCTGACTGCAATCCTTGGGAAAATAGGAATTTCCGGTGTGGATTCTAACCTGGGGACTGCAATTCGTACAAGCGTTATGCTTGCAATGGCATGGCTTATTGTCTTCCTGAAACAAAAGCAGAATCAGGTGGCAGCCATTGATAAAAAAGAACTATTTTTTATCATACTGTCCGGACTTGCAACAGGAGTGTCCTGGATGTGCTACTACAAGGCATTGCAGGAAGGACCGGCCAGTGTGGTTGTACCGATCGATAAACTCAGTATTCTGGTAACCATTGCATTTTCAAGAATCGTATTTCATGAGAAGCTTACTAAAAAGGCGGCGGCTGGATTACTGTGTATGACAGTGGGAACACTGTTGTTGGCAATGCTGTAAGCTGAGGGATGGTTTTAGAAATATAAAATTGTACAGAAGAATTGACATCTAATGAAATATGTGATATTTATATATCAAGCGTGTTACTTGAGTTCAAGGCATTAGCAATTATTTATTGCTGATGCCTTTTTTTCTTTTAAGGTGGAAAATGAAAAAAATAGCAATTGATTTAGGTGGAACGAACATAAGATGTGCAGTCTTAAATGAGCAGTATGAAATTGAATGTTTAGAAAAAGAAAGAACAGTTCATACAGGAAGTCTGGAAGATAACATTAAGCAGATAGTTAAATTAATTCAAAACTGTTCATGTATAAAAGACGAGAAAACTACCATTGGCATCGGGGTTCCGGGAGTTGTAAATGAAGAAGGAATTTTAAAATATATTTCCAATATTCCAGAACTGGAAGGAATAAATTTAACATGTGTTTTAAAGCAAAAAATAAAGGTTCCTGTGACGGTGGTAAATGATGCCAATGCTGCTGCAATTGCAGAAGCAAAGATAGGTGCAGGACGCAATTTTAAAAGTGTATATTATATAACTGTTTCAACTGGTATAGGTGGAGGATTTGTATTAAATGGAGATATTGTAAAAGGAGCATCAGGATATGCTGGAGAAGCAGGAAGTATTTTGATTCGAAAAGAAAATAAAGATTCGTTTGGAAGTAAACTGTTTCCTGGATCAATTGAATGCTATGCAAGTGGAAATGCAATAACCAGAAGAGGCAGTAGTGTTACAGGAAAAAGCTTAAAAGATGCAGGAGAGGTATTCAAAGCTGCGAAAAATGGAGAGCTATGGGGAATTGCACTGGTAGATCAGATGGCATATGATCTTGCAATGATGTGTGCGGATATTAGTTATATTGTAAACCCACAGATATTTGTATTTGGGGGTGGATGTATGACAATAGATAATCCTTTTTTTGATAAAATGTGTAAAAACTATTATGAGATTGTGGATGAAGGTCTTCACAATATAATTTTTAAAAGGGCGGCACTTTCTGAAGCAGGAATAATAGGTGCTGCAATATGTGCGGAAGGGGAGATGAAAAATGGAAATTAAAAATAGCTGTAAGGCACCGATCAGTGGAGAGACGATAGATTTAAGCGAAGTGAATGATCCTGTTTTCTCGAACAAAATTCTGGGGGATGGAGTTGCGATCAGACCAAATGAAAATATAGTAAGTTCACCTGCAGATGGAATATTAAAATTAATATTTCGCACCGGTCATGCATTTGTGGTAGAAACAGAAAATGGCGATGAAATAATGGTTCATATAGGAATAGACACAGTACAATATCAGGGAAAAGGATTTTTTGTTTTAAAAGAACAGGGAAGCCAAGTGAAGGCAGGAGAAGAAGTAATCAGTTTTGAAAAAAAGTATCTTGATTCAGCGGATATGTCCACGATGTTAATCTACATGGATGAAGAAAAGAAGAAAGCTCTGGATAAGAAAATTGGAATTACTTGTAAAAGAGCTATTGATACTGTTTTGGAGTGGTAAAGATGATTCTGGAAGATGGTGGATGGATATACGAAATAGATACATTGGACAATGAAAATCAGAGATTTGATCATTTCGGGTGTGTGAAACAAATAAAATATGGCAACAGAGAGTTCCTTTCGGAAGAAAAAACCCCTATATTATATCAGAATAAGGGGGTTGGCATATGCAGTGAGTTTTCTGCATTTTCGCCAATCGGATTCGATGAGGCTGGGCAAGGAGATTGGTTTGTGAAAATAGGTTGTGGGATAATGAAAAAATCCGGCACAAAATATAGCTTTAATAAGCAATATTCATTTATTCCGTTGGAAGTTCACTGCCAGAAAAAAGATAAGCAGATTCAGTTTTTTTCAGAACAGGAAGAAATACGAGGATATGCATATCAGTATACAAAATGCATTAGTATTAATTCGAATTGTTTGCATATCAACTACAGGATAAAGAATACAGGAAACCGTGTTTTGAAATGGCAATCCTATTCTCACAATTTTTTTGCGGCGGATTTGAAAAATCAAACAGGATATGAGCTGTATTTTGAAAATGTTAAAGATCTCAAATTTCAAAATGGAGAGAAAATACTTGTTTCATTAAAAAAAGGATTTCAGACGTGTCAATTAAATCAGACAGAATCCTTTTATGTGGCAGAACTGGAAAAAGAAAAAAGGAATGGAAAGGTTGAACTCATATTCCCCAATAATATGAAGATTGTGGAAACACAGAATTTTAGTCCTGTAAAAGTAAAACTATGGATGGCTGAAAATTGTATTTGTCCAGAAAGTTTTTATGAGGGGTGTGTAATGCCTGGAAATACAGTTGAATGGATGAGAAGTTATTGCTTTGGAATATGAATGTGATTGGTAAATGTGCTGAATATAATTGGTAAATATGTAAAATTGACAAATCTGAGACGATGTGCTAAGGTAATATAAAATAAATATTGAAATGCAAGAGCGTGTAACCTTCGGGGCATGAGATATATTGCTAGAGCCAGTTGAATTTTGGCGGCAATGATGTTTTGTCCGTTGTGTTAGGCGCCTTTTTAATATTACACACAAGTTCAGAACTCATATTCCGCTGAATATAAAATGAAGGAGGATATGATTCATGAAAAATAATAATCAAATTTTTGGATTTGCACAAAAGCTTGGAAAAGCTTTGATGACACCGATAGCAGTACTTCCTGCAGCAGCAATTTTATTACGTTTTGGTTCATCTGACTTATTGAACCTTCCCTGGATGGAGGCAGCAGGAAATGCAGTATTTGGAAACCTTGCAATCATCTTTGCAATCAGTATTGCAGTTTCCTTTGCAAAAAATGGAAATGGCGTTGCGGCTATTGCTGCGGCACTAAGCCATTATGTAATTGTTACAGTAGCAACTTCATTCAATTCGGACATTAACCTTGGAGTAGTATCAGGTATTATCGCAGGTCTTTTGGCTGCAGCATTATATAATCGATTTTATAACATTAAGCTTCCTGAACTGCTTGGCTTTTTCGGAGGAAAACGTTTTGTCCCAATTGTAACGTCATTATGTTCACTTGTGATAGGTGCTTTGATGGGATTTGTATGGCCTCCGGTGCAGGAAGGAATCAAACAGTTAGGAATGGTTGCAATTTCAGCAGGTCCGGTTGGCTCATTTATTAATGGTTTTATAAATCGTCTGCTTCTTCCGTTCGGTCTGCATCATCTTTCCAACTCATTTGTTCTGTTCCAGCTTGGAGAGTATACAAATGCAGCAGGAGAGGTTGTAACAGGAGATCTCACAAGATTCTTTGCCGGTGATCCTAATGGTGGTTTGTTCGTTACTGGAGGTTACGCAGTTTATATGTTTGGTTTTCCGGCAGTCGCTTTAGCTATGATTCGATTAGCAAAACCAGAAAACAGAAAGGCAGTAGCAGGCGTCCTTGGAAGTGCTGCGTTAACGGCAATTATCACAGGTATCACAGAGCCGATTGAATATAGTTTTATTTTCCTTTCTCCAATTCTTCTGGTGGTGAATGCGTTTCTATTTGGTCTGTTTAATGCATTGTCAGTCGCATTTGGAATTAGAATGGGTATTGGTTTTTCAAATGGATTGATTGATTATATTATGACATTCCAGCTTGCAAGAAAACCACTGCTTATGATTCCGGTAGGTATTGTGGCATTTGTAACTTATTATTTTGTATTTTACTATTTGTTTAAGAAACTTAATATTCCGACACCTGGACGTTTTGAGCAATATGATTTAGATGAAAAAATATCTGTAGAAAACAAAGCAGTAGAAGCTGACCTGGTAACAGAAGCACCAAAAAAACAAAAGGTAGATGATGTTGAAAAAAAAGCAGAAGCAATTTTGCAGGCAGTAGGTGGAAAAGCGAACATTAAAGATATAGAAGCTTGTATAACAAGAATCCGTCTGAGTGTAGCAGATGACAGCAAATTTAATAAAGATGCAGTTAAGAAAGCAGGTGCCATTGAAATAGTTTCGCTTGGAACTGGAAATTACCAGATTATTATTGGAACAATGGCAGATCCGATTGTTGCCGCAATGGAGGACATGATCTAATGGAAATAAAGAAAAATCAGTATTATTTTAAAGACATGGATTATTATATCTGTGAGACTCCAAAGATTTTACTGGAATTGATAGATGAGAGAAAAGATATCTTGAAAGATGCACTTGTACAGTTGAAAGAGGAGCAGAAAGAACTGATTTTATTAGGAAGTGGAAGTTCATACACGGCAGCACAGACTGTAAAATACTTTCTGCAGAAAATGACTGGAAAGATCGTGACACTTTTGTATCCCAATAATGTGCTTCATTATGAAATATTGAACAATTCTTCAGCAGCAGTTATAGGAATTTCCCAATCAGGAAACAGTGTAGCAGCAATTGAAGCAATAAAAAAACTTAAAAAAGAAGGATATCCGGTAATCGCTTTGACGCAGGATCTTAATAGCGATACGGCAAAAAATGCGGATGCGGTCATTGCTCTTTCCTGTCACGAGGAATCGTGTGGTCCAAAAACAAAAGGCTATTCTTCAACTGTATTTTTGTTAATGCTTTTGGGACTGGAATATGCATTAAAAGAGAACAGAATTTCGGAAGCAGAATATGAAAATGAATTGAAATCTGCAAAAGAAATGATTGAAAATCTGCCGGCTGTTCACGAAGATATTGTGAATTGGTATGAACAGAACAGAGAACGAATGATTGCAGTGCAAAAAATAGCCTGTGTTGGTTATGGAGCAAATTATGGAACAGCGGTAGAAGGCTCTCTGAAGTTGATTGAAACGGTCAGATGTCCTGCTTTTGGATATGAATTTGAGGAATATTTACATGGACCAAATGATGGAATTGATCGCAACAGTACAATTTTTTTGTTGGGCAGTCAGGATGTAGAACTGGACAGAATGAGAAGATTTCTGGACTTTGCAAATGGAATTACTACAGAATGTTTTATGTTCACAAGTGATTTTACAGGAAAACAAAAAAATGTTGTTCCAATTCGTTTTAAAGATAACGGAAATTTTGCACCATTGGAGTATGTGGTGGTATTGCAATACCTTGCATATCGTATATCAAAAGACAGAGCAGTTGACTTAAATATTATAAAATATCCAGAATATTATACGATTATGAATTGCAAGACCAAGATCTAACAGGAAAAAGTAATGGGTAAAACATATCAGATTATAAAAACACTAAACAACAATTGTATGATTCTTGACGTAGGAGGAGTTGAAAAAACTCCTCCTTGGAAAGGGAATTGCTTTTGGAAAAAAGAATGGGGAATATTGTGAACTTCCTTCTGAAATCGACAAAGTCTTCACGATAGAAGAGAAGAAAAATGTACTGGATTTTCAACAATTATTGAGTAGAAATGAAGAGTCGTTTATATCATTTTGTGAGGAATTGATATGGGATGTTACGCAGCAGACACACAAAGTGTTGAATGAAAGAATTCATATTAGTCTGATTGATCATTTATCCTGTACGGTCCGCAGATTACGAATAGGGGAGCAGATAATAAATCCATTTCTTCAAGAGATAGAGGTCCTTTATGAAAAGGAATTTGCGTTGGCACAATTTATCTGTTCAAAAATGGAATTAAAATATAATCTAAAAATACCGAGAGGAGAGGTTGGTTTTGTGGCGTTACATCTCCATTCGGCAATGTATAATGGGAAATTAACAGAGGCTCTGAAAAGCAATCGAATTTGCAATCAGGTAGTTACGTTGTTAGAAGATGAATTTCACACATCCATTGATAGAACGTCATTTGATTGTTCCAGATTTATGGTTCATTTAGTGTATTTGATTAAAAGAATACGTGTGAATGATTCGATAGAGAACGATTTGACAGATATTATAATTGAAAAATATCCACAATCCTATGAATATTCAAAAAAGGCAGCATCGATTGTAGAGAAAGAATTGAAAATAGATAAGATTTCAAAAGCAGAATTAGCTTATCTGACAATGCATATTGAAAGATTATCTAATATAATTATACATAGTAAAAACAGCAATTCTCTTGACTGAAACATACCCTTTTGCGTGGGAAAAGATAGAGAAGTAATAGAGACGATGGAACATGTGGCAGTACAGAGTAGCTAGGTTAGCTACTCTGTTTTTAAATGATATTTGATAACTATTCAGTTTGCACGGCAGTAAGCAGTTTTAAATTCTCATCCCCTAGGATGATACGCAATGCTACTTCATGTGCCTCTGGAATGTCCATAACCTCATCAAATAGAAACTTGTCAAGTAATGTTAATTTTTTAAGCGTTTTCAAAATTTCTTCTTTTATTGTATCTTTATTAGCCCTGTGTTGCAAGTGGATTTACAAAAATGACGGATTTTTTGTAGATGTTTTGGCAACTGGAATCAAGAACACAAAAAAAGAAGTTCACACCTGTGTAGCAGTGTGAACTTCTTTTTTAATAAGAATCTTTATTTCACTTCGTTCGGAGACTCTCCGTTTTTCTCAAATACACGAACATTTTCCAGAGTGGTCTGTGCGATAGCGCTCAGTGCCTCGTGGGTGAAGAATCCCTGGTGAGAGGTGATCATCACGTTCGGGAAGGACAGGAGTCTTGCGGTAACAGAATGCTCCAGGATCTCATCGGAACGATCCTCGAATACGTTCGGTGTCTCCTCCTCGTATACGTCAAGACCTACGCCGAAGAATTTGTGAGCACGGATACCTTCGATCAGATCGTCAGTCTTAACCAGAGCACCTCTGGAGGTGTTGACCAGGATCACGCCGTCTTTCATCTTCTGGATGGTCTCGCGGTTGATCAGGTGATAGGTGTTGTCCATCAGCGGGCAGTGCAGGGAGATGAGATCACTCTGTGCCAGCAGTTCGTCCAGCGTTACGTAAGTAACGAAATCTTTGATGGATGGATTCTCAAACACATCATAGGCGATGATGTTCATACCAAATCCGTGGCAGATTCTTGCCATAGCAGCACCGATCTTACCAGTACCAATGATACCTGCGGTCTTGCCGTGGAAGTTCATACCCATCAGTCCGCCAAGGCTGAAGTCATTCTCACGAACCTTTACATAAGCTTTGTGAAGATGACGGTTAACTGCCAGAGCCAGAGCCATTGCGTGCTCAGCAACTGCTTCCGGAGAATAGCCCGGAACACGGAATACACGGATGCCAAAACGTTTTGCAGTCTCCATCTCTACATTGTTGAATCCTGCACAGCGGAGAAGGATCAGTTTAACACCGCACATGTTCAGAACTTCAATGGTATCGTTGCTGATATCTGCACTTACGAATGCACATACAGCATCATAGCCATGAGCAAGCTCAGCAGTAAACGGTGTCAGCTCAGTTTTCAGAAACTTTACTTCGATGTCAGGGTAATTTACCAGCTCTTTGGTAAAAGACTCTTTATCATAACTTTTGGAATCAAAGAAAATAATTTTCATTACAGATACCTCCTTGAAATGTGATGCTCAGCTTTTATCTGTTGGTTAGTATATACTATTGTTAAAAAAGTATCAAGCATTTATGTGACAAATATTTATCAAAGTCAGAAACAATATTTGACAATTTGACGACAGCAGGAGGCATCAGTTGGCAGATTGTACATCATTCTTCTGATTCGGAATCTGATTCGGAAAATGTGACAGGCCGGATTGGAACACCATTGACTTCCACCTGGTCATCAATCTGGATCAGCAGGTAAGAGCGGCCGTTGATGACGCGGGTCTCCAGTAAAGCTGCCTTTTCCGGGCTGACTTTGACGATCACATCAGGGGTCTTTACTTCCAGTGCTTTGGTGCTGGTCAGGTTGGTGGCCAGAAACTCCGTTTTATTTCCTGCAGTTGCATCAAACTGCTCTTCAAAATGATCCAGTACTTCTTCCGGAGCACCGCTGATGGCCAGCAGATTTTTTACCTCGGGTTTGGTCAGTGTCGGAGGTTCAGGCTGATCTTTTTTCTCTTCAATGATCTCGTTCAGATTTTCGTGGATGCTCACAACGGTTTCATAATCACAGGCATTTCCGAGAGTTTCCGTGACCAGTTCCTGAAAGGTCTCTTTCTGTCCTTTGGCAGACAACGGTGTCTGACAACCGAAGACTTCTTCCATCAGAGCAGGCTGCAGTACCTCCGGGTTGCGGGTATAGTAGAGCATGCTGTGAAGATCGGTGTTGCGGTCATTGAATGCGGGAAACAGAAAGCCGGCATCCGGTGCCTGTACGATCCAGCTGCGTTCCCGGTCTTCAATATTATTTTTCTCAGCATTGTAGCAGAGACTTGCCTTGTCCAGCTTGACCGGGCAGATACTGCACATGAGATATTCATAGACATCATCGGAAGCATCGAACATCTCCATGCCGTCCTCTGCTTTTTTCGGAATGTCATAGGACGCGTGGATCAGGATGATATAGTAGTTTTCCCCGTAAGCATAATTTTTAATGATCTTTTCATAAAATTCTTCCAGAAGGATCTCGTCCTGGAGCTTGCTGTCACGAAGTTTCAGAAGCCAGGCCTGTGTTCCGTCAGGCATTTCCTGAGCAATGGGAAATTCCATATTCAGAAGATTTTTGCCCACCGTTCCAGACAGAGTTTTTTTGAAAATCTCATAATATTTGAAGATTTCTTCTTCGGGAAGAGACAGAAATGCTTCTTTTAATTCCGTGCGGATCTGCTTTTCGGCATCCACGTAGCATCCACAGATACGGGTGATGGCACAGTTCTCATTGGTGAACTGTTTTCTGATCTCAAGGGTTTCTTTTTTATTCATATAAATACCTGCTTTTCTTAAAATGTTTCATTTTATTATGGAAGAGAGATTTCATTTTGTCAATTGACTTGGTTTTCAAATATTACTATAATAAAGTTGGATTGTTAGCACAAAGTTTGTGCAAAGTGATAAAATGTTAGGAGGAAAAAGATGATTTCCAACCGTTTACTCCAGGAGAGCCTGGAAGATTTTAAAGAGATCGTGCGTCTGCCTATGGCATTGTACGACCGGAATTGTACTTGTGTAGCAGGAGCTGAGAACATGGCTCCTGAAAAGGAAGTGTTTCAGACATTTTGTAATTCGTCTGCAGATATGCAGGCACTGGGCAACCGATATTTGTTCCGCGTTGGAGATGGTGAGAGTGGATACATTTTATCGGTAAGTGGAGATGAGAAGGACACATATCCGATGGGAAGACTGGCGGTTCGTCAGCTGGAGAGAATCCTGGAGATCGGTTACAGCAGAGAAGACCGGAATCAGTTCATTCATAATCTTTTGCTGGATAATCTGATGCCGGTGGATATTGCCAATTATGCAAGACAGATGCACATTGGTCCAGAATGTCGCTGGGGCGTATTTTTAGTAGAAGGAAAAGAGTGCGAAGCATTTGATATCCAGAATATTCTGAAGTCTGTGCCGGAGATCAGAAACACTGACTTTATCGCATCGATGGAAGAAGATTGTGTAGCAGTGATCCGCCGTCTGGAGGATAAGGATGGAGAACAGTACAGCCATGTATTTGCAGAAGTGCTGACCAATGCTGTACAGAGAGAACTGAAAAAAAGGATTCGTACATCCTACGGAACGCTGGCTACTTCTTTGAGAGAGGTATCCCGTTCTTATAAGGAAGCGAGAATGGCTCTGGACGTGGCAGAGATCTTCTATGCAGATGAAAATGTCATTGCTTACGAGGAACTGGGAATTGGACGTCTGATCTATCAGCTTCCGATTCCATTGTGCGAGATGTTTATTAAGGAAGTGTTTGGCGATTATGACCCGTCTACGCTGGATGAGGAGATCCTGACAACAGTATATCAGTTCATGGAAAATGATCTGAATCTGTCTGAGACCAGTCGTCAGCTCTTTGTGCATCGAAATACACTGGTTTATCGTCTGGAAAAACTTCAGAAGACCATAGGCCTTGATATCCGTCAGTTTGAGGATGCCATGACCTTTAAGATAGCCATGATGGTATTTGATTATATGAAGTACCTGAGAGAAAAACGGGAGTGATATACAGATGCCGGGCAGAAAGAAACGAGGGAGCAGAAATCTTAAGATTATGTTGTCTGCGATGGGCATTACCGTACTGGCATTGCTGATCCTGGCATTGGCAGCGTATCTTCTGATTGGCGGCAAAGCAGTATCGTCAGGAACGGAGAGTGAGCAGGCTGATCAGGAAACAGATGTGAATGAGGAAGATCCGGAGAGCTTATATGAACCGGAGGAGAACGGAGAAAAAGTAGCTGTCAGTACAGTAAAGAAGATTGCCAGTGAGACTGATAAGAGAACCGTTGGTATTGATGTGTCTGAATTTCAGGGAACGATTGACTGGAAACAGGTGGCGGATTCGGGTGTGGAATTCGCTATGATCCGTTGTGGTTATCGGTCGCTTGGCAGTGGAGAGATCCGGGAAGATGCCTGCGCACGGTATAACCTGCAGGAAGCGAATGCCAATGGAATTCAACTGGGCGCATACTTTTTCTCTACAGCCGTAACCACAGCAGAAGCGGAGGAAGAAGCACAGTGGATGAGTGATTTGCTGGCAGGATATCCGATTACCTATCCGGTGGTATATAACTGTGAAGGCTTTCAGAACAGCTCCAGTCGGCAGTACGGGCTCTCTGTTGACGAACGCTCGGCTATCGCAGATGCATTTCTGAAGAAAGCAGAGGCAAATGGTTACATAGGAATGTTCTATGCAGCCAGAAATGAGCTGGTGAACAATACTCTTTGGAATACAGATGCATTGGAGCTGGCATACCGTATTTGGGTAGCACAGTATGGCAGTGCGCAGACGGATGTGCCGGAATATCCGGGGAACTTCGCCATGTGGCAGTATACCAATCAGGGAAGCGTACCAGGCATTTCCACCTATGTGGATCTGGATGTAGCTTATTTTGGCTATAGTGAGACCGCAGAGGCACAGGAGGAAGGAAGTGCTCAGCATGTGGAGGCTGATCCGGAAGTAGGAGTGAAGTTCGATGAGGTCAGTGAGCAGGTGACTTCCAAAGACACTACGAATCTTCGCAGTACCATGGATCAGGGAGATGACAGCAATGTGGTGGCGACCTTGAAGAATGGGGAGACCGCATTGCGTACTGGAATTGGTAATAATGGCTGGTCCCGTGTAGAATACAACGGAGAAAAACTGTATGCAGTATCCAGCTATCTGACTGCAGATCTGGCTTATCAGACACCAGTGAAAGAACCGGATGATGGATTTAAAACGCAATTTACCAGAGTCAGTGAAAATGTAACTGCCAAGGATGTGACTAATCTGAGGAATCGTCCAAGCGTGGAAGAACCTTCAGAAGTAATCGCACAGCTTCACAATGGTGAGGTTGTGGTACGGACTGGTGTTTCTGATGTGGGCTGGTCGAGAGTGGAATATAATGGTCAGATCCTGTATTGCGTCAGCAGTTATTTGCAACTTACAGAATAATCCGGACTAAAAATTTTTCATTTTTTCGTTATCTGTCTAAAAAATATTGCAAAACAAGAAAAATCGTAATAAAATTATTACCGTTGAAATGCAAACACAAAATACGACAGAGGAGATCAAAGAAAATGAGTTATGTTGATGAAGTGCTCGCAAGAGTAAAAGCTAAGAATGCATCTGAACCGGAATTCCTTCAGGCTGTTGAAGAGGTACTGGAGTCTTTAAGACCAGTGATCGAGGCACATGAGGAGCAGTACAAAAAAGAGGCACTGCTTGAGAGACTGACTGAGCCGGATCGTCAGATCAAATTCCGTGTGCCGTGGGTAGACGATAAGGGACAGGTACAGGTGAATACCGGTTACCGTGTACAGTTCAACAATGCGATTGGACCGTACAAGGGAGGACTGAGACTTCATCCGTCAGTAAATATCGGAATTATCAAATTCCTTGGATTTGAGCAGGTATTCAAGAATTCCCTGACCGGACTTCCAATCGGTGGTGGTAAAGGTGGTTCTGACTTTGATCCGAAGGGTAAATCCGACAGAGAGATCATGGCATTCTGCCAGAGCTTTATTACAGAGCTTTACAAATATATTGGAGCAGACGTTGATGTTCCGGCTGGAGATATCGGAACTGGTGCTCGTGAGATCGGTTATATGTACGGACAGTACAAGAGAATCACCGGACTGTATGAAGGTGTTCTGACCGGAAAAGGTCTGACCTACGGCGGATCTCTTGCAAGAACTGAGGCAACTGGTTACGGACTTCTGTACCTGACCCGTGAGCTGATGAAATGCCACGGCATGGATATGAAAGATAAGATCTGCTGCGTATCCGGATCTGGTAACGTAGCAATCTATGCAGTAGAGAAAGCACAGCAGATGGGTGCAAAAGTTGTTACCGTATCTGATTCTACAGGCTGGATCTATGATCCGGAAGGAATCGATGTGGCACTTCTGAAAGAAGTAAAAGAAGTAAAACGTGCTCGTCTGACCGAGTATGCAGCTGCAAGACCGAGTGCTCAGTATCATGAGGGTCGCGGCGTATGGCAGATCAAATGTGATATCGCTCTTCCGTGTGCAACACAGAACGAGCTGCTGATCGATGATGCAAAAGCACTGGTTGCTAACGGTGTTACCGCTGTTTGTGAGGGTGCTAATATGCCTACTACCCTGGAAGCTACCAAATATCTGCAGGACAATGGCGTACTGTTTGTGTGCGGTAAAGCATCCAATGCAGGTGGTGTAGCTACTTCTGCACTGGAGATGACCCAGAACAGCGAGCGTCTGAGCTGGACCTTCGATGAGGTAAATGAGAAACTTGAGCAGATCATGATCAACATTTATCACAACATCGATGATGCTGCAAAACGTTATGGCATGGAAGGAAACTATGTTGCCGGAGCGAATATTGCAGGATTTGAGAAAGTTGCAAATGCGATGCTTGCTCAGGGAGTGTGCTAATCTGAATATTTAAAATGCAATGGAGCGATACTCATAACAGAAAATAACAGAGGCGGTCTGTGAGGTGATTCACAGGCCGCCTTTATATGTGAAGAAAAAAGTAAGAGCCAGGCTCATAAAAGAGTCCGGCTCTTGCTTTGGAAAAATTAAAAATGGCAGAATTAATAAGTATAATTTTCTACTTCAACTTTATCAACTTCCTGGAATGGTGCCAGCGTAGAGATCATCTTGATCGGTTTGTCATAACTGTTTTTGCAGTAATGAACTTCGCCTGGTTCAATGTGTATCATCTGCCCTGGATACATATGATTAACTACACCGTCAACAACAATATCAATCTCGCCTTCCAGAATGTAGAAATTTTCTTCCATTACATTATGATAATGAGCTTTGAAATCCTGTCCAGGCATAAACTGAACAAGTGCAAAATTCATGCGCGGTCCTTTCATAAGATATTTAGGACCACTGTCACCAAATCTATACTCCCTGTCTTTTTCATCAACAATATACATGTTGTTACTCTCCTTTCATCCTTACACTTTAAAACTTAGATTTATAATCCAGGTGCAACCCACATTGGTTTGGTAACACCATCGTTAACAAGTTTGAGCTGTGCTGCATAGACTTTTTTCCATGTCTCATACAGGTCATCATATACCTTGCGATTATCTGTATTTGGGGTAAATACTTTATCCCATTTTACGGTACGTTTTGCACCTTCTTCGATGCTGCTGTAAAGACCTACACCGTATCCGGCGATGATGGCAGCACCCAGAGCGGTTGCTTCTTTCACGACCGGAACACGAACCGGCATACCGAGGACATCAGCAAGGATCTGGGACCACAGAGGACTCTTGGAAGCACCGCCTGCAAAGATGATCTCAGAAGGCATATTTCCGGTTGCTTCTTTTACCAGTTCCATATGGCCTTTTACTAACAATGCGGTATTCTCAAGAATTGCACGATAGAAGGTATAACGGTTGAATTTTGTCGGATCAAGTTCAAAATTCGTAAAGGTAGGAGCAGCATGCTTCCAGTTGATGAAGTTCATGATATCACTGAATGCACAGACCATACCATAGCTTCCGGCCGGAATCTTTTCTGCTTCCTTATTCATCAGATTATAAGGATCTGTTCCTTCTGCTGCAGCTTTCTCTTTTTCGTACTGGCAGAAACCATCACGGAACCATCTCATCACAAGACCTGGTTTGAAAGCCAGCGCTTCATATTGCCATACACCTGGTACAGCGTGACAGTTTACACGTACCCGGCACTGCGGATCGGTTGCACCATTGGCGGTATTGAATTCATACTGCCAGAAACTTCCGCCGAAGACAGCAGCCTGACCCGGCTGTGTGGCGCCAACACCGATGGTACCAAGCTGGCAGTCACCGCCACCAACGACAACTGGAGTACCTTCTTTCAGACCAGTATCTGCAGCACCTTTGGCACTTACTTTTGCAATGATTGTTCCAGGCTCGGCTACCGGCGGGAAGATATCTCCGCGCAGGCCACATTTTTCGGCGATGCTCGGATCCCATTTTCTGCTCTGCAGATCGAAGATGCCTGTGGTTGAACCATTACTTGGTTCGATGGCTTCTACGCCGGTCAGTTTACGGATCAGCCAGTCATTGAACATACCGATCTCTGCTGTTTTTTCATATACTTCCGGCATCTTGTCCTTAACCCAGAGAAGACGGGGCAGTGCACCAAGCGCATAGGTCTGTCCACTCTTCTGATAGATTTCTTCTTCGAGACCCGGATACATGCGGATCAGGCGGCCTACCTCATCGTCGCTTCGTGCGTCCACATTGGCGCAGGCCCAGATCTCGTTGCCATCTTTATCATAAAGAACGATGCCCTCTCGCATGCAAGTGGTGGATACAGCGGCGATCTGTGCCGGATCAATGTCGGTCTCTTTCAGTACACCCTGTACACATTCTCTTGCAAGATCCCAGTTATGTACCCAGTCAAAATCCATACTGCCTGGATAGCGGGGATCTTCTTTGTGCTCCCATTCTCTCTGTACACATCCGGTTTGTTCACCGTTCAGAGAGAAGATCACGGCGCGGACACTACCGGTTCCAGCGTCGATTGCCATTAAATACTGTTCTGCCATAATAATCCTCCTTATTATTATAATGAAACATCTATTCCTGATTCTTCAGCCTTAATACATTGGTAGCAGTTGTTTCGTCAGTGATCAGCACATCCAGATAATTACCTTTCAGTGCGGCAAGAATCGCCTCTGATTTAGTGCTGCCTCCGGCGACTCCGATGGAGTTACTCATTTCCTTTAACTGCTCCAATGGTGTGCTCATCAGTCTGCGTTCCAGGGAAGACTGGATCACATTTCCATCTTTATCAATAAAATGACACAACATATCACCCACGGCACCCTGCATGGAAAGCAGAAGAACATCGCTGTGATTCAGAGTTCCGTTTGTGAGAAGCGTTGCATTGGAGTCTACACCGCCAATACCTACAATAGACATCTGAGCCAATGTTGCCATATGCCGGATCTGCTTAACGCTTGGTTCCTGTTCCATGGCTTTGACAATATCTTCCGAGGCCATGAGAAGCGGTGCCGGAGTCAGATACAGCTTCGCATTGAAAATACTGGATCTGGTATTTGGCAGGTAATAATTAACGCCGCCAGTCAAAGATACGACATTGACCGGAAATTCACAGATATTTGCCAGGTGGTTCAGAATCCGGCTGGAAGTATCTCCATATCCCATGTTAATGTAACCGGATTTGTCCAGACGCTCATGAATGTACATGGCAGCAGCCTGTGCAACACTTTCATTAATATCCTGCTCATTAATAGGAGAAGGAACAACAAATGCATCCTTCAGACCAAACTGTGTGATCAGCTCCCGCTCTACGATCATCCGCTTGGAATCCCCTTCTCTTACGGAAAACTGAATAATACCAGCCTTGCGGGCTTTGTCGAGCAGCCGGTTTACACGCAATCTAGGAATGCTCAGGTATTCACCGATCTCCTGCTGTGTATATCCTTCTATATAATAGTACCAGGCGACCTTGGTCAGAAGTTTGTCTTCATATGAAAATTCATTATCCAGAGCAATTCCCTCCCTTCGAATAAACAAATGTTAAAAAATAAATCAAAAGTTCTTAACATAGTGAAAGTGTATCACGAATAAAGAACGGTGTCAATAACATTCCGGAAACTGACAAATTCTTTAATATTGTTTGCGGTTTAATTATTTAGATAAATCAAAGTATACAAAATTTAAAATAAAAAAATGATTGAAATGTATCAAATAAACAGCATTAGGTGTTGACAAACATAGGAAAGGAGCGTATATTATAGACAAACATAATTTTGACTGTTGAACATTTGTTAAATAGTTTGAAGGGAGGAAGTTACTTGCCGGAAAAGTTATTACTGGACATCAGAGATATTCATAAGTCATTCGGCATGAACGCAGTCCTGAAGGGCATCAGCTTAAAGCTTGGTGAAGGAGAGGTATTAGCTCTGATCGGTGGAAATGGAGCCGGAAAGAGTACCCTGATGAAGATCATCATGGGAATTTACCATCAGGACAGCGGCGAGATTTATGTTAGAGGGGAAAAGGTTACTTCTAATAAAACAAGTGCAGCTCTTGCCAATGGTATCTACATGGTACCGCAGGAACCGTTGCTGTTTCCAAATATGACGGTTGAAGAGAATATCGTTATCGGATTTGACAAAAAGGCATCAGAACTTCATAAAGAACTTCTTGATGTAATGAAAGAGGTTGGATGGAATCTGGATCTTACCAGAAAAGCAAGCAGCCTTTCGATTGCAGAACAGCAGATGGTAGAGATCTTAAGAGGACTGCTCCGCCGTGCCAGCATCCTGATTCTGGATGAACCGACCAGTGCACTTGCATTTGATGAGACAGAGAGCCTCTTCAAATGTGTAGAAGATCTGAAAGCTAAAGGAATCGGTATTATTTACATTACCCACCGTATGGCAGAGGTATTCCAGATCGCAACAGATGTAGCGATCATGAGAGATGGTATCGTTCCTATTATAGGTAAGGTAACAGAGTTTACCAGAGAGATGCTCGTAAAAGGTCTGCTCCCGCCGGGAAGCCAGAATCAGCAGGCATCTGCAGAAACCACACAGAAAGCGATCGATTATGAGAATGCCAAACCGGTATTTGAACTTCAGAACTACAGTGGTTATGGATTTAGCAATATTTCCCTGAAAGTATATCCGGGAGAGATCCTGGGATTGGCAGGTGTGATCGGAGCAGGAAGAACTGAGATTGCGACGACCGTATTCGGAAGAGATAAAGTGCTCGGCGGTAAAGCAATTCTGGATGGTAAAGATGTAACTGGACTGTCAACAAAGAAAGTTCTGGAAGCAGGTATCAACTATGTACCGGAGGACAGACATCTGCATGGTCTGTTTAAGATCAGTGATGTGGCAGCAAATACTACCAGTGCAATGCTGGGAGACAAGTCTATGGGTTCTTTCTTCCTTAATAAAAAAGAAGAATATCGCATGACTCAGAAATATGTAGATGATTTCCGTACCAAGGTAACTGGACAGACTCAGCTCACAGGAAGTCTTTCCGGAGGAAATCAGCAGAAAGTTGTTATCGGACGAAGCCTTTCCACTTCACCGAAACTGGTGATCCTGGACGAGCCGACCCGTGGAATCGATGCAGGTGCCCGTGGAGATGTATATTCCATTATCCACCAGCTTCGTAATCAGGGTGTATCGGTACTGCTTATTTCATCCGATATGGAGGAAATCGTAGAGCTTTCCGACCGTGTCATGACAGTATGTCAGGGACGTATCAACGGAGAATTCACAGGTGAGGACATCAATCAGGATAACCTGATGGCAGCTTCCTTCGGTATCACAAAAAATACGGAGGTGGAAGCATGAAAAAGATAGTTAAAGCCAGAGAATTCAGCAGTTTTCTTTTCCTGATTGCTCTGTTTGCAATCGTAGGAATTATCAATCCGGCATTCCTGTCTGCAGATAATATCATCGCCTGCTTTAATGAAAGTGTTGTTTATATTATCATATCCGCAGGAATGGCATTCGCGATATTTATTGGTGAGATCGATGTATCCGTAGGTGCGAACCTTGGATTTGTTGCAACAGTAGTGTCCAGTATGCTCCGTGATGGACAGAACTGGGCGGTAGCATTTATCACTGGTATTGTGATCGGTGCTCTGATTGGTCTGTTTAATGGCTGGGGTGTTGCGGTGATGGGCGTTCCGTCCCTGATCTTTACACTCGGTACCAACGGTGTTATGAGAGGTATGATGTATGTTTATACAGGCGGTGCCTGGGTAGAGAACCTGCCACCTGCATTCAGCCATATGTATACTGCAACACTGGTTGGATCTTTAAGTATCTGCTTTGCAGTAACAGCCGTATGTATCATCATCATTCATCTGATCCTGAAACATACGAAACATGGTAAATATTTTATCGCAGTCGGTGATAACCCATCCGGAGCAACTCTGGTAGGTATTCCGGCACTGCAGACCAAGATCGCTGCATACGTGATCTGTGGTATCTGCGCAGCTATCGCAGGAATCGTATTCTCATCCCGTATCGGATTCGTAACAGCCACTTCCGGTAACGGATATGAGATGAAAGCAGTAGCAGCCTGTGTACTTGGTGGTATCAGCCTTTCTGGTGGTGTGGGAAGTGTGATCGGATCTTCCGTCGGTGCAATTATCATGGCAAGTATCAGTCGTCTGCTTGTATTCATGGGATTTGGTTCTACTTATGATAATGCGATCACAGGTATCATGCTGATCGTGATTGTAGTTGCTGATGCACTGATGCAGCGCAGATCAGCTGAAATGAACCGTCGTCAGAGACTTGCAGCAAGAACAGCAGGAACTGCAAATGAGAAAGGAGGAGCTGAATCATGAATCAATCCTTCTCTCAGAAATTAAAAGGCTTCCTGAAGAGCTGGGAAATGGTACTGATCTGCATTTTGGTTGCAGAGTTTGTAATCTTCGGAGCGGCGAATGATAAATTCCTTCGTCCGGCAATGCTCTTCAACAGTATGAACGACTTTATGTCCATCTGTATTATCTCTCTGTTTGTAACATTTGTTATGATCACAGGCGGAATTGATATTCAGGCGGGCTCCATTGTAGGACTTACTTCTATTATTATTGGTGTTACCTGGCAGGATTTCGGATTCAATATCTGGGCTGCAGCAGGATTTGCACTTCTGATCGCAGTAATCTGTGGTGCATTGTCCGGATTCTTCGTAGCATATTGTGGCGTGCAGGCCATGGTCGTTACGTTGGGCGGCAGCTTCCTTTATTCAGGAATCGCACTTCTTGTATCCAATATGGCTTCTACAGAAAGCTATCAGGGTATCAGCGGTTTCCCGGATAACTTCAAGATCCTGTCCAAATACAAACTGTTTGGACTGATCCCTAGTCAGTTACTGATCTTCATTGTACTGGTCATTATTGCGTATCTGTTGCTTCACAGATCAAAATACGGAAGAAGAATCTTCCTGGTTGGTGTCAATCAGCAGGCAGCTGAGTATTCAGGAATCAACAGCAGACTGGTCATCATGAGTACATATATGCTTTCCGCAGCAAGTGCAGCAATCGCAGGTATCGTCCTGACTGCTTATCTTGGAAGTGCAAAATGCGACCTTGGTTCTAACTTTACATTGAATATCATCACCGCAGTTGTACTTGGTGGTACATTAAGTACTGGTGGTAAAGGAAATGTGATTGGAACCGCACTTGCTTCTTTGGTAATCGGACTTCTTCGTTTTGGCCTTCCGCTCTGCTTCAAGATCGGAACCCAGTACCTGGATATTCCGGTAGGTATCCTGCTTCTGGCAGTAGTCGTAGGAAGAGCAATGGCAGCAAATCCGGCAATGGCTGGTTTCTTCGCAAAACTGAAGAAAAAAGAAGCATAAAATATTTATTATTTCATATGTGATGTTTAGGGCGGAAGGGATCCGCCCTGAATATAAATCAAAGCTGATCAAAAAAAGGAGGAAAGATTTATGAAAAGAAAGGCTTTGGCTGTTTTATTAGCAGCTACCATGGTAATGGGACTGGCAGGTTGTGGATCCAGCAAGGATGCAGCAGCTACCACAGATACTGCAGCAACTGAGGATGCAGCAACTGAGGATACTGCAGATGCAGCTGATGATGCAGCAACTACAGATGCAGCAGGAAATTCCATCGAAGGAATGACCGTAGCATTCATCCCGAAGGTTACCGGTAATGCATTCTTCGAGTCCGCTAATGACGGTGCTCAGGAATATGCAAAACAGTGGGGAATCAACGTTGAGTACATGGGAAATGCTACTGCAGGTGCAGCTGAGCAGGTTGAGGTTATCAACCAGGCTGTTAACTCTGGTGTAGATGCAATCTGTATCTCTACTGTAGATGCTGCTGGTGTATCTGATGCACTGAAGAGCGCACAGGATGCTGGTATCACTGTTTGTACTTGGGACTCTGACGCAAACGTTGAAGACCGTGCGCTGATGGTATCTCAGGGAACTCCGGAGACTCTTGGTAAAATGCTGGTTGACATGGGTGTAGACGGACTCGAGAAGAGAGGCAAAGACCCGGCAACTGACGAGATCAAATACTGCTGGCACTATTCACAGGCAACTGTAACTGACCAGAACTCCTGGCAGGTAGCTGGTGAAGCTTACATCAAAGAGAACTATCCGAACTGGGTTAACGTAGCTACAGACAACTACTACAGCGAGCAGGATGCTGAGAAAGCTGTTACCGTAGGTGCTTCCGTACTTGCAAACCACAGCGACATCGATCTGATCATCTGCAACGATTCTACCGCACTTCCGGGACAGTTGAAAGCAGCTCAGAACGCTGGCCTGACCAAAGACGATATCACCATCACTGGTTTCGCTTCCCCGAACTCCATCAAAGAGTACTGCAAAGCAGGCGTTCTGTATGAGTGGGGTCTGTGGGATTGCCAGATTCAGGGTGCTATGGGCTGCTATGTAGCTGCATACCTGGCTGCTGGAAACGATGTTAAAGTTGGTGATACTATCTCCATCCCGGGCATCGGTGATGTAACTGTTGAGCCGAACGACAGCATCGCTGAAGGTGCAACCACTGGCGATATCAACAACGGTGTTGTACTTCTTCCGGAGAGAGCAGTATTCGACGAGAGCAACATGGACAACTACAACTTCTAAGTTGTATCAAATTTAAGTAATGAAAAATGTCCGGCCTGCGGTTAACCGCATACCGACACTGCAATGGCGCAGGGCGGGGTGATCTACTCCGCCTTGCGTTGGTGAGAGGCGGGCCTACCGCCGGCCGGCAAATGCCGGATGATTAACAGGAAGAGAGGACAACAAAAATGGCAGATAAAGACGGATTCAAAGTAGCAAAAGACTACCATGTAGGAGTTCCTTTTGCAAATCAGGAAGGATTTTATGTAAAAGGTGCTAACAGCCTGGATTGGGGTATGAAAAAACACCTTTCCAATATTTTCAATACCAAGAGCGGAAATTCTGTAATGTTCGCTTTTGACCATGGATATTTCATGGGATCTACTGCAGGACTGGAGAGACTGGATCTGCTGCTTCCGAAACTGGCACCGTACGTAGACGTATTCATGGGAACCAGAGGAGCAATCAGAACCTGTGTACCGCCTGAAATTACAAAAGGAATCGCACTTCGTGTAAGTTCCGGTTCTTCTATGCTGAACGATGACCTTTCTCATGAGGTTGTTGCAGTTGATATCGAAGAAGCAATCCGTATGAATGCAGACTGTATGGCAGTTCAGACATTTATCGGAGCTGATGGACAGCTGAGCAGTATCGATAACCTTTCCAAGACAATCAATGCAGGTATGCGTTACAGCATCCCGACCATGGGTGTTGTTGCTGTTGGTAAACAGATGGAAAGAACAGATCGTTTCTTCAAACTGGCTACCCGTATCGTTGCTGAGATGGGTGTACAGCTTGTTAAAACTTACAACTGCGAGAACTTCGAAGAGATCGTTGCAGCTTGCCCAGTACCGATCGTTGTAGCTGGTGGTAAGAAACTTCCGGAAGACGAAGCTTTGACTCTTGCTTACGAAGTAATCTCCAAAGGTGCCCGTGGAGTTGATATGGGTAGAAATATCTTCCAGAGCCAGCATCCGGTAGAGATGGCACAGGCAGTTGCCAAAGTTGTACATGAAGGATTTACTGACAAAGAGGCTTACGAATTCTATCAGGATATGATCCACTAATTTTCATAAAGGAATAAACTAAATGGAACTTGATGTGATCCGTATGGTGCTTCCGGTACTGGTGATGATCGGAATTGGTTATTTCTGTAACCGGAAGCAGATCTTTGATATGAACGGCCTGAAAGGTTTGAAAGCATTACTGGGAGATATTATGCTCCCTGTAATGCTTTTCAACGCTTTTTTCACGGCCGCTTATTCTGTTCGGGTAGTTGTCGTATTCCTGGTCGTATTTATAGGATATGGCATTGCAATTGCCCTTGGTTATGTTTTGAGATCTGCAGTGAAACCTTATGGAAAATATCTTCCATTCCTGCTTGCCAGCGCGGAAGGCGGAATGTTAGGGTATGCACTGTATGGTTTGATCGTAGGCAGCCAGTCCGGATTTGCAGCGGTGGATCTGGGACAGACCGTATTCGCTTACACGGTCTGGCTTGGATGCCTGACTTCTGTAGATGGAGAAAAAGTAGATGCAAAAGCATTGTTGAAAAATATGTTTTCCAATAAATGCTTCCTTGGTATGGCACTTGGTATTGTGCTCGGTGCCACCGGTATAGGAAGTCTGGTGATGAATTCTGCAGCAGGAGGTATCGTCAGTCAGCTGATCAGCACCATTACAGCACCGATCAGCGCTGTTGTTCTTCTGATGGTAGGCTACGAGCTGAACTTGAAAAAAGAACTGCTGGGACCGGTGCTTAAGACGATTGTTCTGCGACTGATCATTATGGCAGGACTGTTGGTTCTGGCAAATATGATCATTTTCCACCTGTTCCCGTTCGACAGAGAACTGGAAATCGCATTGATGGTTCTCTATGCACTTCCGGCACCGTTCATTATTCCGATTTTTTCTGATGTGGGAAAAGACGGAGAGTATGTGTCCACCAGTCTTTCTGCACATACATTAGTGACAGTAATTCTTTATGCTGTAATCGTTGTTTATGGTATGAGCACTGTATAATTTAAGAAAAGTTAAGTCGCCTACCCCTTGACAAAGCCTTTGTTTCCATCTAAACTTAGTACCGTATATGGGAAAAGCGAGGAAGAAGAGGAGTATGCAGGCACCGACCTCAGAGAGAGTCATCCACGGGCTGGAAGATGACTTGGTAACGGACAGGCAGAAGGTAGCTTCGGAGCTGAGATGATGAGAAAGCCGGAAGAGATTCCAGAATGTAGTCATTTCCGCCTGGCCCTGCGTTATGGGAAATGAGGTATGTGAACACATACGAACAAAGGTGGTACCGCGATGATTCGCCCTTTGCACAGATCTGTGCAGAGGGCTTTTTTATTCTTACCACAGAAAAAGGAACAAAATATGAAAAAAAAATATGCAGGCGCGATCCTGATTTTGTTGTTGCTGATCACGGTGTCAATAGGTGTCCTTCGATTGTGGATAGAGCAGCCGGAAGTGCGGTTTTCAGAAAAGGACGCGTTTCAGACAGAAGCCTTTGATCTGAAGCTGTCTGCCAGAATTCCTGGGACGAAGATCTATTACACATTGAATGGCGATGAGCCCACGCTGGATTCGAATGTCTATACCGGACCGATCCATGTGGAAGAGGGACTGCCGGAGAAGGTGACGGTTGTGAGGGCGGCCGTGCTGGAAGGCGGCGGGCTTGGGAAGACTTACACACAGACCTATTTTGTAGGTGCTGATGTGGAAAATCTGTTTGATGTGATGCTGGTATCCTTAAGTGCGGATCAGTCAGCGCTTTACGATCCGGAGACTGGAATTCTTTGTAATTATGAAGAGGTTGGAGAGAACGGAGAGTGGACCAGACCGGCCTATATTGAATTTTATGATTCAGACGGGGCACTGATGCTGAAACAGGGAACCGGGATCACAGTATCCGGGCATGGTTCCAGAATTTATGACCAGAAGAGTATTAAACTGACCTCTTCCTCACAGTATGACAGTGAGCATCCGACGTTTGAGTATGATTTCTTTGAAACTGATATGGCGGGAAATGCCACAGGGCAGACCTACAATCGTCTGGTTCTCAGAAATGGTGGCTCCGATCATGAAGGGACAATGATCAAATGGAATGTGGTCAGCCGACTGGCGAAGGAAGCAGGCATCATCTGTGCAGGAGCAAGACCGGGTATTCTGTTCCTGAACGGAGAGTATTACGGAATCATTCAGCTTCAGGAAAAATACACCCGGTACAACGTGGCATCTGCCATTGGAGCACAGAAGAGTGACATTGAAAAATATGAGCCTAACGAGGTGAATAGTTCCCGGTTTGGAGAATATTACAATCGACTACATGCGGATCTTAATGATCCAGAACGGCAGGCGAAGCTGGAAGAATCGGTGGATATGCCGGATATGCTGAGGCATTATGCAGTTAATATCATTATGAATAATGTAGACTGGCCATTCCATAATTTTCTGTCATGGAAATGTGCAGAGACCAGCAGCAGTGCTTATGGGGATGGAAGAGTGCGGTTTTTCCTATATGATCTGGATGCAGTCTATCAGGACACAACAGATCTGGAGACAAAGAACATATTTGATTACCTCATGGATGAGCCTATTGAAGATATGACGGATACACTGACGCTCTTGATGCAGTCAGATAAATATCGGACAGAATTTGTCAACATGGTCTGCGATCTGACCGGTACGGTTTTTGCAGCTGACAATGTACTGGAAGTGATCGATGAGGAAAATGCGAAGATCGCTCATTCCATGGAGATCTATTACAGTGATGCGGATCGTACCAGACAACAGGCAGCTGTGGAAGAGATGAAGGAAGCCGCAGCGGAGAGCTGTGTGGAAGTCCATGCAGGTCTGCAGCAGCATCTGGGGGCAGCCGATCCTTACGAGCTGACGGTGGAAGCACCGGAACAGGGGCAGATCGCATTCAGCCGGATCCGACTGGATGTTGGTGAGAGCTACAGTGGCATGTACTATCACAATTATCCGCTGACTCTTACGGTACAGCCTGGGGACGATGGAAAAGTGCCGGAACAGTACTACTGGTTGGTGAATGGTACCCGGGTAGACACAGAAGAACTTTTGCTGAATGACAGCTATACAGAGGATACGCTGGATATACAGCTGGTTATAGAATAGAAAGGAAACAAGGAGAAAGATTATGAAAGAACTTGCAAAGACTTATGATCCGTCCAGCATTGAGGATCGGACCTATGCCAAATGGATGGGAAGAAAATATTTTCACACAGAAGTAGACAGAAGCAAAAAACCGTTTACTATCGTGATGCCGCCGCCAAATATTACCGGTAAGCTGCACATGGGACATGCACTGGACAATACTCTTCAGGATATTCTGATCCGTTACAAGAGAATGCAGGGTTATGCAGCACTGTGGGTTCCGGGAACTGACCATGCCAGTATTTCCACTGAGGTAAAGGTGATCAACAAGCTGAAAGAGGAAGGCATCGACAAGAATGAACTGGGCCGTGAAGGGTTCCTGAAGAGAACCTGGGAGTGGCGTGAAGAGTATGGCCGCACCATCGTAGAGCAGTTAAAGAAGATTGGTTCCTCCTGTGACTGGGACAGAGAGCGTTTCACCATGGATGAAGGATGCTCTGAGGCAGTTCTGGAAGTATTTACCCGTCTCTATGAGAAAGGATACATCTACAAAGGTTCCAGAATCATTAACTGGTGTCCGGTATGTCATACGTCCATCTCTGATGCAGAGGTAGAGCATGAGGAGCAGGCTGGACATTTCTGGCACATCAATTATCCAATCGCTGACGGAAGTGGTTATGTGGAGATCGCAACCACCCGTCCGGAGACTCTGCTTGGTGATACGGCAGTGGCAGTCAATCCGGATGATGACAGATACAAACACCTCATCGGAAAGACTCTGAAGCTTCCATTGACAGACAGAGAAATCCCGGTGATCGCTGACCCGTATGTAGACAAAGAGTTCGGAACCGGCTGCGTAAAGATCACGCCGGCTCATGACCCGAACGATTTCGAGGTAGGAAGACGTCATAACCTGGCTGAGATCAATATCATGCATGATGATGCCACCATCAACTGCCCGGGCAGCAAATATGACGGCATGGATCGTTATGAGGCAAGAAAAGCTATGGTAGCTGACCTTGATGCACAGGGACTGCTGGTAAAAGTGGTAGACCATGTTCACAAAGTTCATAAATGCTATCGTACAGGCTTTGTCCTCTCCAATCTTCAAAAACAAACCTTGTTGTTGTTGTTGTTGTTGTATGTATATATCAGATTTAAATGCCTTACCCCACAATTGTCCCGGCAGACAAGCATCATCATTCCTTCTCATAAGTAGAGGATAGATTTCCTTCACCAATTGTTCTTCATTATAATAGCCTGTTCTTAACGAAATCCTTCGATACTTGTGATTGGTTTCCAAAGCAAAAACATGTCCCATCATAACAATATCCGGATTTTTATATTGCTTTATGCTATCAGATATCAATTCAAGATAACGGGAATCTATCCAATCGTCCGAATCCAGACAAATACAGTAATCTCCTTGCACTTCATCAGCTCCTGCTATTCTTGCACTCACCAATCCACCATTCGCTTTATTTACCAACCGGAAACGGCCATCCCTTACCAAATACTCCTGACAAATGGTCAAGCAGTCATCGGTTGATCCATCATTCACCATAATGGCTTCAAAATCCGAAAAAGATTGGTTCAGAACACTGTCAAGGCATTGTCTAAGATACCTACCTGTATTATAGATTGGAATTATAATACTAAAAAACATTTATTCTCCCTCATTAACTATACCTGTTACCTTTTTTCCTTCTATAGCAGATGCTATATTCGTTTCACAATACATTTTTAATCGTCCATTTACTTCCTGTGAAATAGCAGAAACTCCAGGCAATACAATAACGTTACGAAGCCTTCTAAATCTATTCGTAATAGGATTGGGAATACGTTCAAACATATCCAGAACTGCACCTCCAATAGATTTTTCCTTTAATGCCACAAAGAGATCATCCTCTTTGAACACTGCCTTTCGTCCAACATTCACAATTACAGAAGTCTGTTTCATTTTGCTGATCAACTCTATATTAAAAAAGTCTCTTGTGTTTTCATTATCTGGAAGAGTAGAGATCACATAATCATAATTCCCAATTTCTTCGGCCAATTTTTGTCGTCCGCAAATAACACGTTTAAAATAAGGTCTTTCTCTGTCACTCTGCGCATATCCAACGACAGTCATGCCGAATCCCAAAAGACGTTTCGCAATTTCCATCCCAATACTGCCAGCTCCCAGAATCATGACCTTCTTCTCAAACAGTTCCTGAATTTCGTCGTAGTGGCGCTGAAGCTTTACGTGGCGATTATTCGGATTTGAGTGAAGTTTTTTTGCCATCAGAAGCATTCCCATCACAACAGTTTCTGCAATCGGAACACTATATGTACTTCCGGCATTGGCGACCATTATGCCTTTATTCTTGAATTCTTTCAATGGCACGCCATCAAATCCAGCGCTTGTCAACTGGAAAAATTTCAAGCTAGGGAAATCCATCTTTTCAGCTTTGATTGCCATTGCTCTTGAACCAGCAATGGCAACAACATCGCTATTATGGTTAAAGGCTTTCATGGTTTTGTATGTAATTTTTATCACCTGCACATCAGAGAGAAAAACACTATTATCTAAATCCTTATCTGTTAATACAATTCGCATGGTGCCTAAATTCCTTTCTCATTTACTCAAAATCTTTTCATAATCTACCCTCTGGTTTTCAAGCATAATCGGGCGAGCATAATACCTCTTTGTTCTTTCGTATGCCGCCTGTCCAATTTTCTGTGAGTATTCTCTATCAGCAATCAACTTTTTCATAGCAACTTCCAATTGCAAAACATCTTTGGGTTCTACCAGCAAACAGGAAACACCCTCCTCCATCACCTCAGAGGCTCCGGGAATCTTTGTTGTAATTATTGCAATCCCAAGTGCGCCAGCTTCCTGAAGCACCATTCCGAATCCCTCTCTGTATGTCGGATGAACAAGCACATCCATTGCCGAATAGTATTCATTCATCTTCGTTCCGTCAACCATTCCGGTCATAACAATCTGCTCTGATTTTCTCGCCCACTCCAAAATTTCAGCCGGAA
>ENA-UPXC01000668-UPXC01000668.1-human-gut-metagenome-genome-assembly--contig:-NODE-668-length-55852-cov-58.354496_pt1 | contig 55852 bp, 56 predicted proteins | sample MGYA00250047_ERZ773371 | MGnify/ENA primary metagenome ERZ773371 (study PRJEB29103, sample SAMN06111975) | human gut metagenome | biome: human gut; feature: ankylosing spondylitis patient; material... | reverse complement strand
GAAAGTACGAAAGTACTTGACAGGATACGGATGTATAAGATATATTTAATGTGCAGTTTTGAAGGAGCAATCCTTTAAATAATGAGTTAAGGAACTCAGGTGTAATCCTCGATAGCTCAATGGTAGAGCACTCGGCTGTTAACCGAGTTGTTGTAGGTTCGAGCCCTACTCGGGGAGCTGTAAGAATAATTATGATAGTTAAGCAAGTTGGGCATGTTGTCCTTCTAGTTCAGTATTAAGGCTCCATGGTCAAGCGGTTAAGACACCACCCTTTCACGGTGGTATCAGGGGTTCAAATCCCCTTGGAGTCATTTTTTGTTCTTACTATGAATATAATATGTTATGGCGACATAGCCAAGTGGTAAGGCGTGGGTCTGCAACACCCTGATCACCAGTTCGAATCTGGTTGTCGCCTCTTTAACCATCTCACAATTATGTGAGATGGTTTTTTTGTGTAATAGAAAATTCAGATAGAATTCCCTATTATACTGATGTACGCTCGTGCAAAGATGTAGTTAGTCACTGGTGACCGTACTCTGTGCTAGGATGTGCGTTGCACATTCTTTTTGCAATGTGATGTATTATTTATTTTGAAAGATATTTGAGAAAGATATTTGAGATATATTATTTTACAAAGATTTTTGATATGTTATAATATATTAAGTAGGTTTTATAAATAAGTCAGAGGTAATGGTGAATAATGAATACAACTAACATTTTTAAGCAGTTCACTAAGAATACTGTGGGTAAGTTTACAAGAATTAAATTCACAAAGAACGGTACTATAAGAAAGATTACAGGAATTGCCGCTATTATATCAATAATGGCAGGGACGACAGCCTGTGGTAACAGAACAGAAGCAGTTATAACAGATAATAATGAAGATATAACAAGTTATAAGGAATATGCTACAGTGGAAGAAAGCAAGGCTTCCAAGTTCCAATATACAGATTTAACAATTAATTCGCTTAAATATATGATGACAGAAGCGGCAGTTAAGAATATATATGGCACACCGGTATCAGAATATGAGTCTACAGAAAAAGACTCTAATGCCAATGCGGAATATTCGGAAAAGGTATGCTCTTATAATGATTTGACTCTTATATTTGTAAAGTTCACAGATGACGGCAGGACAGCTGGAAAGAATGAAAATGGTACATACAAGCTGACAGCGGCGGCATCAGTAAGCGATAAAGATGTATTTTCAAGAGGACTTAAGGTTGGAATGTCTGTTGACTCAATATTAAGTGTATATTACAGGGATAAGGACTATAAGAATAATTATTATACATCAGATGACAGTACAGCAGTGCTTGGTAAATATTTATATGGAAGCTTTACACTAGATGAGCTTGACAAGGTTAATACCAAAGATGCGATTGCATATGGATTAATTAATTTTAACGGCTATGACAGTGATGAAACAGCGGATAATTATATAATAGAATTTACATATTTTGCGCCTGACTATAAAAATGGTACTGCATCAGTAGATGATGATTTTGCACAGATAGCATTTGACATAGATAACAATGGCGTAATTACAGCTATCAGGTGGTACTATTATCCACAGCAGTAGTGGAAATTAAGATAATATTTTAAGAAGGAGAAGGATATGAAGAGATTTTCAAGGTGTGTGCTAATATTAATATTAGTAGCAATTCTTAGTGGAGTAGGCGGATATATGTATGAGAATAAGATGATATATCCAATGTATGAATCGACAACACAGTTATATGTTGTGCCGGGAGAAGAAAATGAAGCTTCAATAAGAGCCAATAACGGCGGATTGAAGGAAGATTTTACTATTATTTTCAAGAGTAGTGTGGTAATATCTGCGGCACAGAGAGTGGCAGGAACATCAGAGGATATAGCACAGTATTTAACAGTTTCATCTCCTGCTAACAGTAATATAGTAGAGATTAAATGCGTCAATCCAGACCAGAATACAGCAAAGAAATATGTAGATGCTGTAGCGACAACAGCAGTTAAGACAACATCTATAATACCTGTTAAGTCAATCCAGATATTATCAGAGGGGACATCTACAGGTGTAGCATTTAAGCCCGATTTATACAGAAATACAATTATAATTACAGCCGTTGCAAGTGCAGTGTGCCTATTTATAGAGATAATTGTATGCCTTTGCATAAGTGCATTTAAGTCAAAAGATGAAGATTTTAACCACGAATTTGAATATGAGAGAAGATTTGGTAATGTGGAATATATCGACCACAAGCCAGATTTAATTGAAACATCTAAAGATAAGAAAGAAAAGGTTTTGAAACATTCTAATAAGAAGAATAAAGATGAAGATATCCTTATTAATATAGAGGATGAAAAGCCAGTCTATGAAGCTGATGATGAAGAAGATTTGGATGAGGATATTCTTCGCGAGGCTGCTCAGGACGAAGATATATTAAAAGATACAGATACAATAGAAGAAGCAGAGGACGAAGCCGATTATGAGGCACAGGCGGAAGTGGCAGCTACTATAAGTGAGGATAATGCAGGCACACAGCTGGATAATGCCAACAAGAACGTAAAGCCAGCATCAGCCAGTACAGTACAGTCTGCTAGCGTAGAAGCACCAGTCAGCACAGGACAGTCTGCTAGCGTAGAAGCACCGGACAGCACAGTACAGTCTGCTAGTGTAGAAGCACCAATCAGCACAGGACAGTCTGTTAGTGTAGAAGCACCAGTCGATGCAGAACAATCCTCTAGTGCAGAAGTACCAGCCAGAACGGAGACCTTAGCTAGTGCTGTAGAAGTTGAAAAGCCAGTACAGGAAGTTAAAGCTGCAGAGTCAGTCAATGAGGCAGACCAGTCAGCACAAGAGGCTGATGCAGCCAGCCAGAAAGCTAATGTTGTAAGTGAACCAGTGGTTTCAGCCGTTGGAGCAGAAGTTGACAAGGCTCAGCTTAATAATTCAGGCAATAATACAGATTTGAACAATAATACAGATATAAATGATAGCGAAGAGGTTAATTCTGAAAGCAGAAAGTTCAGAATTTTAGGTACAATAAGAAAGTAGTTAAAAGGGTGAAGTCGTATGTATAGTGTAAATGTTGACAAATTAGTTAAAACATCAGAAACACAAGCAAAAAGTCTTTTAGAAATAACAGATAATATTATAGAGGGACTTGGAAATCACAAAGCATTTGCAGTGCTTGGCGGTAAGGTGGATACATTTAAAATAGCCTATAATATTATGGAAAAAGGCAATAAAGTGCTTTTTGTGGACGGAGATATAAGGACAGATGTATTTCTTGGAAAGTATAAGCTTGGCAAGAGTGCGAAGGGTGTGCTTGATTATATTAAAAGACCAGAGAAGAATGAAGAAATAGTCTGTGTAACTAATCACAAGAACTTGAATCTTATATTTACAGGTATCAATGAAGATGGCATTGTGACAGATGATGAGATAATGATATTTAAGTCGCTTATTGATAAGTATTCTAAGGAATATGATTATATTGTGGTGGACTCAGATGAGGATGGAACACTCGCTGCATTTTGCAGATATGCGGCAATAATAGCTGATAAGGAAACTTACGATGAGGATGAGCTTAATAACAGAGTGATACAGTTAGAAGATAAGGAGTGTAATGTATTAGGAGTTATTATAAGAGAATAGGTCTATGATTAAATTAGAATGTGGCGATATTATTAAAATGAAGAAGAAACACCCTTGTGGCAGTGACGAGTGGGAAGTTATTAAAGTGGGTGCGGATATTAAGTTAAAATGCTGTGGCTGTATGCATGAGATAATTTTAAAGCGTTCGCTTGTTGAAAAAAATACAAAAAAAATACAAAAATCAGTCAATAATGACTTGCAAGAGTTATAATTATGTGCTATAATCAATCCTCGTGATATTATTAATCCTTGTTCTTTTTATATTTTAATAAAAGGGACCTAAAGACCAGAAGGAGGTGCGACGTAGAATGAATAAGTATGAATTAGCATTAGTTGTTAGCGCAAACGTCGAGGATGAAGTAAGAAACGCTACAGTAGAGCAGGTTAAGGAATTAATCACTCGTTTTGGCGGTACAATTACTGATCCAGGTACTTGCGAGAAGAAGAAGCTTGCATACGAAATCCAGCATATGAGCGAAGGATACTACAACTTCATTAAGTTTGAAGCTGATGCAGCTACACCAGCAGAAGTTGAGTCAAGAATTCGTATTATGGAGAACGTTATTAGATTCTTAATCGTTAAAGATGGAGAATAATTGATTGACGTTTAGGCTTACAACTCTTTATAGAAGAGGAGAATAAGTATGAACAAAGTTATATTAATGGGTAGACTGACAAGAGAACCAGATGTGCGTTATTCGCAGAATGCAGATGGCTCTATGGCAGTAGCAAGATATACATTAGCAGTAGACAGAAGACGTGCAAGAAACAATAATGATGAGCAGTCAGCTGATTTTATCAGTTGTGTAGCTTTTGGTAGAGCTGGGGAATTTGCTGAAAAGTATCTTCATCAGGGAACTAAGATTGTTGTTACAGGACGTATCCAGACAGGTAGTTATACTAATAAGGATGGACAGAGAGTCTACACTACTGATGTTGTTGTTGAAGAACAGGAATTTGCTGAAAGTAAATCCGCTGCGTCAGGTGAGACAGCAGCATATACACCATCAAGACCAGAACCAAGCGCTGCTGCTGGGGATGGATTTATGAATATTCCTGATGGCGTTGAAGACGAGGGTTTACCTTTCAATTAAGATAGGAGGTAACTTGATATGCCAGATAAGAAGGCTGAAAGACCAGAGGGTCAGATGAGAAGAAGACCAATGCGCAGAAGAAAGAAAGTATGTGCATTTTGTGCTGATGCAAACAAGGCATTAGATTATAAGGATGTTGCTTTATTAAAGAAGTATGTATCTGAAAGAGGTAAGATTCTTCCTAGAAGAATTACTGGTAACTGTGCTAAGCACCAGAGAGCACTTACAGTTGCAGTTAAGAGAGCTAGACATGTAGCACTTTTACCTTACACAGTAGAATAATTATAATTGCAGGTTAGTATAATCTGCGGTTTAAAGAGCTTTCACAGACGTATATGTTTGTGAAAGCTTTTTTAATTTTATTATACAGATATGTTTAAATATATTCTGGTTATTAACTTTGCCTGGAGATAAGGCTTAGAATATGTATTTTAATGAAGATAAGGATAATTGTGTAATTGAGCTTTGGGATATATAATTATTTAATATAGCTTTTAAGACAGATGAAGTTGTGTTATAATTTGCATATGCGTTTGGGCATAGTAGTGTGCTGTATATAAGCAAGCAGGAATTGAGGAATTAATATGAATAATAAGCAAACAAAGTCATTCAAACCATCTGGCAGGCTTAATTCTATATTTTTATGGCCTGTAGGTCTTGGTATATTACTTGTATTACTTGATATATTATTATGTTTTGTGAGTAGTGTGGCAGCGTCAATTGTTGCAGTATTTATAGTTATATATGCCTTTGTCTGTGCGGTGATGATATGCTATTTTCGTCCAAGAATAATAAAGGAGATAGTGGAATTTTCTTCCAATTATTCTCAGGTACAAAGACAACTGCTGTATGAGTTAAGCATACCTTACTGCCTTTTGGATAACAAAGGCAATATTTTATGGATGAATGCTTCTATGCAGACAAGTATTAACAGAAAGAATGATCTTAATAAAAATATTTCTACAATCATACCTGAGTTATCAGCCAATGTATTCAGGAATTTTGAGGATTTCAAAGAAATCAGGGTCGCATTTAATGACAGGGACTACCGTGTTGAAATGAAGAGAATAAGTGCTGATATAATCACACAAGGTGTTAATATTCTTGCCAAAGATTATAATTCTTCGCTTGTAGCTATGTATATGTTTGATGAAACGGATATTAACCAGTACATACAGAAGATAAGAGATGAAAGGTTTGTAGTCGGGCTTGTATATATAGATAATTATGAAGATGCACTTGAAAGTGTAGATGATGTGCGTCGTTCTTTATTTGTCGGACTTGTAGATAAGAGAGTTAATAAATATTTCTCAGCTGGTGCGGCTATTATAAGAAAACTGGAGAAAGATAAATATCTTGTTGTATTCAGATATAAGTTCCTTGAGAAGCTTCTCGCAGATAAATTCAGTCTTGTGGAAGATATAAAGAGCGTAAAAGTCGGTAATGAAAAGACACTTACATTAAGTATTGCCATAGGAACTGGTGCGGCTGATTATGCTAGAAATTATGATATTGCCAAGGCGGCTATGGATCTGGCACTTGGACGTGGCGGTGACCAGGCAGTTATCAAAGATGGTGAGAAGATATACTATTATGGTGGAAAGAGCCAGCAGATGGAGAAGAATACACGAGTAAAGGTACGTGTAAAAGCCCACGCTTTAAGACAGATATTAGAGGCTAATGACAATGTGCTTATTATGGGACATAATCTGCCAGATATAGATTCATTTGGTTCTGCACTTGGTATATATATTATTGCCAAGAAGTTCGGCAAGGAAGCTCATATTGTATTTGGCGAGATTTCAAGCAGTGTCAGACCATTTATGAACCGTTTTATAGATAAAGAAGAATATCCAGACGATATGTTTATTAAGAAAGAGGAAGCAGAGAATTATCTTACATCATCAACGGTAGTTATTGTTGTAGATGTGAACAGACCACAGAGAACAGAGTGTCCGCAGCTTCTTGATAAATGTAAGACTATAATTGTATTTGACCACCACAGACGTTCAAGCGATACAATTACTGGTGCGGTGCTTTCTTATGTAGACCCGTATGCTTCATCAGCCTGTGAAATGGTCACAGAGATGATACAGTATGTTGATGATGGAATTAAGCTTAAAGCATTTGAGGCAGATGCACTATATGCGGGAATATCAATAGATACAGATGGATTTAACAGCAAGTCAGGTCCTCGTACATTTGAGGCTGCGGCATTTTTAAGACGACACGGTGCAGATGTTACAAGAGTAAGGAAAATGCTTAGGAATGATATGAATGAATATAAGGCGATAGCTTCGGCAGTAAGCAAATCAGAGGTATACAAGTCTGCATTTGCTATTACTGTATTTGACGGAGAGGGTCTTGAAAGCCCGACTATAGGTGGTGCAAAGGCTGCGAACCAGCTTCTTGATATATCAGGAATAAAGGCTTCATTTGTTATTACACAATATGAAGATAAATTATATATAAGTGCAAGATCCATAGACGAGGTAAATGTACAGCTCGTTATGGAAAAGCTTGGCGGTGGCGGACATATGAGTATTGCCGGCGCCCAGCTTACGGATTGTACAATACAGCAGGCAGTTAATACAATTAAACTTACTCTCGACAATATGCTTGCTGAGGGTGAGATTTAGTATAAGCTTAAGCACAGGTAAAGTGCAGAAAAGAGGTTAATTATGGAAGTTATTTTATTAGAAGATGTAAGAACATTAGGTAAAAAGGGACAGATTGTTAAGATAAATGATGGATATGCCAGAAATTATGTTATACCTAAGAAGCTTGGTATAGAAGCTACACCTAAAAATCTTAATGACCTTAAGCTTCAGAAGAAGAGAGAAGAAAAAGAGGCGGCAGAAGAGCTTGCAATGGCTAAAGAGCTTGCTGCAACTATCGAAGATAAATCTGTTACAGTATATATGAAGACAGGTGAGGGCGGAAGAACATTTGGAACAATATCAACTAAGGAAGTAGCCGCAGCTGTTAAGGAACAGCTTGGACTTGAAGTTGATAAGAAGAAGATGAAGCTTGATGAGCCTATTAAGACTTTAGGTACACATATAATTGCACTTAAGCTTCATAAAGATGTAACAGCTAAATTGACTGTTAAAGTAGTGGAGAAATAATACATTTGTGTAAGTGAGGAACTATGGAAGAATTAAATATTACCAGAACTATGCCTAATAGTCTTGAAGCTGAGCAATCGGTAATAGGTTCTATGATATGGGACAGGCAGGCTATTATTACTGCGGGCGAAATGCTTATGCAGGACGATTTCTATTATAAGCAGTACGGGATTATGTTTCAGGCTATGGTGGAGATGAATAATGAAGGCAAGCCTGTAGATGTTGTTACTTTACAGGAGAAGCTTAAAGAAAAAGATGTGCCTCCAGAGGTGTATAGTCTTGAATTTGTAAGGGAATTGCTTTCATCAGTGCCAACCTCTGCTAATATAAGACAGTATGCAACGATAGTTAAAGACAAGTCCATTTTAAGAAATATCATAAAGGTTAATGAAAAGATAGCTAATGACTGTTATGCAGGTAAAGACAGCACAGAGGATATACTTGCAGAGACAGAGAAGCGTATATTCGAGCTTGTAAGAAATAAAGGTGCAAGTGATTATACTCCTATTGATAAGGTTGTTCTTGAAGCACTTGATAAGATATCAACAGCGGCTAAGAACAGAGGTGTAGTAACTGGTGTTCCTACAGGTTTTAAGGATCTGGACAGCTATTTATCCGGCTTACAGCCATCAGATTTCGTGCTTGTTGCCGCAAGACCATCTATGGGTAAGACTGCGTTTGTCCTTAATGTGGCGGAAAATGTTGCTATTAAACAGGGCATAACAACAGCCGTATTCAGTCTGGAAATGTCAAATGTACAGCTTGTAAACCGTATGCTTTCGCTTGAGTCATCAGTAGATGCCGACAAGCTTAGAAAAGGCCGTCTGGACTCTAATGACTGGGGAAAGCTTATTGAAGGTGCAGATGGAATAGCAAAGTCCAAGCTTATTATTGATGATACACCGGGTATCACGATATCGGAGTTAAGGTCTAAGTGCAGAAAGTACAAAATGGAAAATAATCTTGGCTTAATAATAATCGATTACCTCCAGTTGATGAGTGGTAATGGAAGGACGGAGTCAAGACAGCAGGAAATATCAGATATATCCCGTTCATTAAAGGCACTTGCCAGAGAGCTTGATGTACCTGTAGTTACACTGTCACAGCTTTCAAGAGCGGTAGAACAAAGACCAGACCACAGACCTATGTTATCGGACCTGCGAGAGTCAGGTGCGATAGAGCAGGATGCCGATGTAGTTATGTTCCTTTATAGAGATGATTATTATAATAAGGACACAGAACTTAAAGGTATTGCAGAGATTATCATAGCTAAGCAAAGAAATGGTCCTATAGGAACTGTTAAGATGGCTTGGATACCAGAACAGACAAGATTTGCAGACCTTGCAAAGAATATGGGTTCATAGAATTGATAATGATAAAGTGTGTCAATTAGGAAAAACGCGGTTAATATAACTGTTTAGGAATTAATGATTAAAAGTTAATGGTTAAAATAAAACAGCAGGTGTGATAATTCACACCTGCTGTTGTTAGTTATGTATCTTCAAACTACTGTGGGTTTGGAGCACCAACTGGACATACACCAGCACAAGCACCGCAATCTACACATACATCTGCGTTGATTTCATAATGAGCAGCACCTTCGCTGATAGCTTCAACTGGACATCCAGCAGCACAAGCACCACAACTGATACAATCATCACTAATTACATATGCCATAATAATATTCCTCCTTGGATTTATTGTATCCATATTATACGATAGAGTAAGAAAAAATACAAGACAAAAAAATTAACACAAATCAGGTATTCTTGACATTTTTATTGGGTAATATTATAGTAGTTGTATGTGTCGGAAATATAGACCACACAACCTGATTATAACAGGAATTAATATATATGGAGGAAACAGGTATGGCAAGAGTTACCAAGGACACAACAATTGGTGAAGTTATACAGATTGATGCAGGAGTAATTCCAATTCTTATGGGTGCAGGTATGCACTGTGTTGGATGTCCTTCATCAGCAGGAGAGACATTAGAAGAAGCTGCTATGGTACACGGTATTGACAGCGATATGCTCGTAGAAGAAATCCAGAGCTACCTTCAGTCATTAGGCTAATATTAAAAAAGCTAAAGGCTGCTTAATATTAAAAAGATATCCCATTGTAGTAACATCTGCAATCAGTTTATAACTGGAGACTGGTGTTACTACAATGGGGTATTTTTTATTTTGGTATATATTGGTATAATTATCCGGATTATAAAGCTGTATGCAGATAATCAAAAATGTGCATATGGTAATGTTAACTCCACCAGCGGCTGTATTAGAGGTTAGCTGCAACATTTATCGCGTGCTTGGCTATAATGCAGTCACCGTGCTCTTTAAAGAAGGCAAATAAAGCTTCGTTTGAAGTTTCTTTAAGGGCATATTCTGATAAGATGTTACATACCTTATTAAAATCTACAGATGAGCAGCAGCATCTCTGCATAATAAGGTAATATCTGTCACTGCCTGACTTCTTGTAAAGATAGCTTGGATCATTATAAATATGATTAATGACCTTGGAAGCATCGATAAAATCGTCCATAGATTCAAAAGAATATATTCTTGTCTTAGGAACAGGCGCAGCGGGAGCTTTGTGTTCAGTATTATTATCAGAACTGCTTCTGTCGCTGTTGGCAAATTCCTCAGGGATAGCAGTGGTGTCAGGAGCAGTATGCCTGCTTCCAGTGCTGACTGTATTCTCTTTGGAATTGTTGAGGTAATCTCTTACCTTGCTGAATAAATTCATAAGGTCATCACCGATAATCCCACCCTCTGATGTGGTCTTTGTATCCGCATCAAGCTCATCACCTGCGGTAGGCGGAACAGAAGTATCATTATAGGAATTATCATCAATAGTTTCTATATCTGAATAATCATCGTCATAATCATACTCACCATCATCCAAAGGGGAGAACTTAGAGAAGCGTGTATCTAATTCTTCAGGGTTCTCGACCTTTGTTATAATAAGAACAATACAATCAGATGAAATAGGAATTGCTTCAATCATAAGCGGAATATCGTCAGCCTCAAAACCAACCTCATAGGAAGCCTGCTGCATCATATCCCTGAAAAGTTCTTTTGCTTTTTCACTGCCATACGCAAGTTCGCTTATCTTTAATTGTCTAGAAGCAAGATCAGCCTGATTGAGTGTACAACGTATCTGATTCTCATTAACTCTTTCAATCTTCATAACAATCTCCTTTCTTGCGAAGTGCATAGTTAATTATATCTATGAAAATATAATACTCATTTTTCATAGATATGTAAAGGAGTCTGGATGTTTCATAAAATAAAAAATCTCTAAATTTTAAAAATTTCGACAAGAAGTTGTAAAATTGTATTGATAATATATTAAAAGTATGATATAAACTAATCAGAGTAATTTAATTCTATAAGTCAACGGAGGTGAATAACAGGAATTTAGCGATAAGTATGAGATAATAAAGCAATTGGCCAAGACCAATCATTCTAATGTATATTTAGTAAGGCATACCGCACTTGATACATTGCGAGTTGCCAAGGTTATCAGAAAGGCTGATATGGATAGTGACACTATCTTAAGAGAAGCCCGTCTAATTAAGAATCTTAAACATTTCCACATTCCAGTAATTTACGATATTGAAGAAGATGATATAAGTATCTGCATTATTGAAGAATATATATCTGGTAAATCTTTAAGGTCATATATTAATGATACAGACAATATAAAGACAAGTGAGATTTGTGATATAGCAGTTAAATTATGTGACATATTGGAGTATCTGCATAACTGCGATAATGAAATAATTCATCTTGATATTAAACCTGATAATATCATAATTGATGAGCATAATAATGTTAAACTTATAGATTTTGGGAGTTCGATTCACAAAGCTGGATTAACGCAGGCTGGTATGATAAGTCCAGGTTATGCTGCACCTGAGCAGTACAGCGGAAAGGAGCTTACTTATCAGACTGATATTTACAGTGTTGGAATGGTTCTTAAGTTTATGGCTGACAGCAATAGCACAGTCCATAATAAATTATACCCGGTAATTAATAAATGTACCCGTCATAATCAATACAGACGTTATAAAAATGTTAAAGCGTTAAGGTGGGAACTGGAACAAACTGCACGGTCAGATATTACATTTTTTCAGAAAATAAAATTTATCAATAAAAATGCAATAAATAAAACCAGCAGCATAGCATTAAATAATACATATGTGTCAGGCAGTGAAAATGTGTCAGGCAGTGTATTAGAAAATTACAAAATAAACAGCATTTATGGAATTAAGAATTACTCTTATATAGTTAAAGTATCAGGAAGCAGGAGAGGAATTGGAGTTACCCATACTGTGCTTAGTATGGCACACTGCCTCGGTGATTATGGCTTGAAATGTCTGGTAATAGAAGATTCGGGAAGAACGGATATATTACAGACGGCATTGGCAGATAATAGTATATGTTCTACATCAGAAGGCCTTCTTATCTGCAGGGGAATATGGCTGATGCCGTCATATGGCAGAGATGAAACGCAGGGTGTTAATTATGATATACAGGATAATTTTGATATTGTAATTATTGACAGTGGAGTTAATTCATTATTTAAGGATTGTGATAATGAATTAAAAAATATTCATATGGATAGTTGTAACGAAAGAGTAATGATAGATAGTTATGGCTATGAGGCAATAATGAATGATAATAATTCAAAAATAATAAATATATGTGTTGTTGGCGGAAAATATGATGTCAGAAGTGAGAGCAGCCTCATAGATGAAACTGATAAAATATGCCATAACAGCATAATATTTGTTAATCTTGTTAATGAAGTGCAGTTTTATGGGTATTCTAATACTATAGCAGATAAGAAAAGCTGTTATAGAGTGCCGTGTATATATGAGTGGTACGAGAATAACGCTGCGTGGACTTTAATTATGAAGGATTTTATGCAGGATAATCTTACTGCTTTATGGGAGAACATAGATGCAGGACAAAAAAAGGAGTTATATAAAATATTATATGAAAAAATATGGGTTATCATGCAAAAGATTAAGACAAATAAAAGAATTAAAACAGATAAAGGGATTGAAGCAGAAAAGAAAGAGCAGGGAATTACTAAATCAGTATAAAAATGTGAGAATATCTGATAATGTAAGGACTATAGGAGTAGCAGGGCTTTGTGACAGTGCAGGTGCAACTTATGTGACTATTATGCTGGCAGTGTTTTTTACAAGTGTATTAAAGAGAAAGACGGCTGTTGCAGGTGACATTAAGACATATGTGCTTATGAAAGAGCAGATGTGTGCAGGAAGAACAGTACGTTGTAAGAAGATGGTATCAAGATATGCCTACAGTATTAATGGGATAGACTTTTACGGGGTTCTGAATGACAATAGTTTTAATATATTAAAAGATAATTATGATATAGTAATAATAGATATAGATTTTGGTGATGCCAAGGATACATTTGCAAGAATGACTGCTACACTGGCAGGGTGTGACAAGAAAATGCTTATAGGGTCAATGCTTCCGTGGAAATTCAAGGAGTGTATTAAAAAGATTGAGAGAATGGGCAGATTTCTTCATATAAAGGGATTAACTATGTATACATTGACCAATGGCACAAAAGAGAATGAGCAGTTATTGCAGGATTATGGAGTGAAGGTGGAATTAACACCGATAGAGCGCAATCCTTTTATGATAAGTGGAGAAAATCTTCACTGGTTTATGAAACTGTTAGTACCTTCTTATAAAGGTTATAATGGGGAAATAAGATAATATCACAAAAATAATATCACGGACAATTTAATAAAATGAGTATATCAATATTATTTATAATAGATTAATTAAAGATATATTCAGAAAAATGTATTAATGAAAAATATGTTAATAAATATAACAGAAAAATACATTAATATAAGTTAAAGGCGTCCCTTCGCCATACAATATACAAGGCGGGGTTAAATACATTTTGACCCTGCCAGTATTAAATGATACAATACTTCTGCAAAGATACTGTATATAGTCAGAATAATAAATATTATTGTTAATGCAATAAAGGCATATATTTAATGTCAGAGCGGGCACTTCGTATACTTAATGAAGAAATACAATAAAGTCAATTATTTAGTGTCAGAGCGTGAGCGTAATAAATAACAGTATAGACAGGAATGGAGATAAGAATGAGAAGCAGAAGGAAACACAGATATAGAACCGGACTGATAGCAGTTGTGGCAGTGGTTGTTCTTGCCGCACTGGCAGCAGGCACATTTTTAGTAAAAAGATACGCTCCATCTAAGGAATGGATGGATGGTTATAAATATTTTGAGGTGGATAGTAATACCGATAAGACATTGGTTATAATTGATAATAAAAGTTACAGTGATATCGGAGTTATGAGAGATGATGTGCTGTATCTTCCAGTGGATTTTGTGGCTGATTATATTAATGTAAGATTTTATTATGACAAAGAAAGTAACGCTGTTTTGTATACAGATGATAGAAGGACATATACATACAAGCCTGACAGTACAGGGTATAAGGACAGCGATGGTAATACATATGATAGTGAATATAAAATAGCGTGTGAGATAGATGGCACAATGTATATAGCATTTCAGTATGTGGCAGATTATACGAACTGCACATATGCATATGGAAGCAAGCCTTCAAGATTGTCTGTTAATATGATTAACGGAGAGGTCAGCAGGGTTACAGCTAAGAATGATATGTATATACGATACAGAGGCGGCGTTAAAAGTGACATTTTAGAGCAGATTAATAAAGGTGACAGCGTATATTATGTAGAAAGCTATGACGACTGGATAAAGGTAATAAGTGCTACTGGGTACACGGGTTATGTAAAGAGCAGTGATGTAAGTGAAGTGTATACAGAAGTTCCGGATAATACATATGAGTCAGAGTATGCAGGGCTGTCAATAAGCCAGAAGGTTAAGCTTGGCTGGTTTCAGGTTGCTGGTACGGCTGGCAATGATAACTACACACAGCTTACAGGTCTGTCTAATATAAATGTTATCGCTCCAACCTGGTACAGCATTACATCAGAAAATGGCAGTATGAGTAATTACTCATCGGCTTCGTGGGTTAATGCTATGCACAACAGAGGGTTACAGGTGTGGCCTTTAGTGGACGATTTTAATAAGTCAGTAGATTTTAAGGCGTTATATTCAAGCAGGACAGCAAGAAAGACAATGATTGATACGCTTATTAAAGATGCGAGGACATATGGATATGACGGAATTAATCTTGATTTGGAAAATGTTAAGAGTGATTATGCTAAGGATTTCCTGCAGTTTGTAAGAGAGTTGTCGGTTGAGTGCCATAAGAATAATATTATATTGTCAACAGATAATTACAAGCCGGAGACATATAACAGCTGTTATAATCTTAAGGAGCAGTCAGATTATGTGGATTATGCAATTGTTATGGTATATGATGAGCATTATGCAGGTTCTGAGGCTGGTTCAGTTGCTTCACTTCCATTTGTTAAGGAAGCAGTTGAAGATATGACAGCATTAGTACCGGCTGATAAGGTTGTTGTAGGTATACCTTTCTTTACAAGAATATGGAGCGTATCACAGACTTCGACAACAAGCAGTGCAGTTGGTATGCAGGCGGCTATTGATGAGCTTAACAAAGACGGACAGACAGCCATATGGAATGATGATGCAGGACAGTATGTATGCTCATATGATAAAAATGGAGTAATCAGGAAGATATGGTTTGAGGAAGACAAATCAATCGAGGAGAAACTTAAGGTCGTAGTTGATAACAATACGGCAGGAATTGCGGTATGGAAGCTAGGACTAGAGAAAGCTTCTGTGTGGAATGTAATTAACCAGTATATTAATGATTAATTATAAATATTAGTATGTCGGAAATGCTTTAAGTACTTATAATTAATGAATAGTATTAAATAGATTAAAGGAATTGCGATGGCACAAAGCGCATACATTTTAATAAATGTGTAGTTGTGTGATAGTTATGCGTCCTGAATTAAAAATAGTACTGGTAGCAGTTGAGATTATTGTTGTTATAGCCGCAGCTTTAGCATTAGAGCAATGTGGCACAGGTTCTGGAAATTCAGACAAAGGATATATAAGCGGTGAATACTCCGGCGGGGCACAGGAAAATATTGATTATGAGGCAAAGACAGTTGCCATAGACAGCGGACACGGCGGTATTGACCCTGGAAAGATAAGTGCTGATGGCATACTTGAAAAAGATGTCAATCTGGCAATTGCTTCAAAATTGAAAATATTACTTGAACAGTCGGGAATTACTGTTATAATGACTAGGGCAGACGATAACGGATTGTATCAGGAAAGTGACAGTAATAAGAAAGCAGCTGATATGAAGAAACGATGTAGTATTATTAATGGAAGCAAAGCAGATATTGCAGTAAGCATACACCAGAACAGTTATGTAGGAGAAGCCTCTAAGGGTGCACAGGTATTTTATTACAAGCAGTCTGAGGAGGGAAAGAAGCTTGCTGGAATTATTCAGAAGAATATGATTAAAGAGCTTGATAATACTAATAAAAGAGTTGAAAAACCCGATTCTGCTTACTATATGCTGCGCAATACGCAGGTGCCAACGGTTATTGTTGAGTGTGGATTTCTGTCTAACAGGGAAGAAGCGTATAAGCTTAACAATGATGAATACCAGCAGAAGACTGCGTACAGCATATACTGTGGAATAATTGAATATCTAGGACAGAATTAAAGATTATGACGTGAGTTCCAGAATTGAAATCTGCCATTTACATCAGAATATAGTTCATTTAAGAACATTTTAAGAAAAAGAGGTGTGTAACAATGGATACAATTGTTGCGAAAATAACTAATGACAGTCTTACGGATAAGAAAATATATGAACAGGCTGGAAAGATTTTAAGAGAGGGAGGGCTTGTAGCATTTCCTACAGAAACTGTATATGGACTTGGTGCAGATGCACTTGATGAAAAAGCTTCAGCAAAGATATATGCTGCCAAAGGCCGTCCTTCAGACAATCCACTTATAGTTCATATTGCAGATATAGAGGCTTTATATAAGCTGTCTTGTGAAGTACCAGACAAGGCATTAAAGCTTGCCGATAAATTCTGGCCCGGACCATTAACTATGATATTGAAGAAATCGGATATAGTTCCAGATTCAATTACAGGTGGTCTTGGAACAGTTGCGATAAGAATGCCAAGCCATAAGGTTGCAGCAGAGCTTATCAGAACATCAGGTGTGTATATAGCAGCTCCAAGTGCTAACACATCAGGAAAGCCAAGCCCTACAAGGGCAAGCCATGTAATAAAGGATTTGTCCGGAAAGATAGATATGATAATTGAAGATGATACTGTTGACATAGGTGTTGAGTCTACAATTATTGATCTTAGTGAAGAGGTTCCCACAATATTAAGACCCGGATATATAACTAAGGAGATGTTTGAAGAGGTTATAGGCGGGGTAAGAATTGACCCTGCAATAACGGAAGGTGTTAAGTCTGGAGTAGTTCCTAAAGCACCGGGTATGAAATATAAGCATTATGCACCTGATGCAGATCTTAAGATTGTTGAAGGTGATGAGGCTAAGGTTGTTGAATATATTAACGATAATGTGAACAGACTTATAAGTCAGGGATACAAAGTCGCTGTAATGACAACAGAAGAAGGAAAGCACAATTATAACAAGGGAATAATTGTTTCGATGGGACATAAAGATGATGAGCTGAGTGCGGCAAGACATCTGTATGCAGTATTAAGAGAGTTTGATAATGAAAATGTAGACTATGTATTTTCAGAGAGCTTCGAGACAGATAATGTTGGACGTGCAGTTATGAACCGATTGATAAAAGCGGCTGGACATACTATAATTAATGTTTAAAGATTAATGGTTAATCATATGCCAGCTTAATTATTCATTAACTGGGTGGTGTCAAATTATGAACAGATTTAATAAAGTTATATTTATATGTATGGGTAATACCTGCAGAAGCCCTATGGCGGCTACTATAATGACCAAGCTTATGCCGGATATAAGAGTTGAATCAAGGGGGATGGTTGTGTTATTTCCAGAGCCATACAATCCCAAGGCTGTAGCTGTGGCGGCAAGACACGATATGATTATGCCAAGTAATGTATCGGTTCAGGTTGTTAATGATGATTTTGGCATAGATACGCTTGTTCTTACGATGAATTCGTCAATGAAACAGAAAATATATGATACCTTTAACAAGGCGATTAATGTATTTACGTTAAGTGAGCTTGCGGGTGAGGGTGATGTTGAAGTACCAGACCCATATGGCAAGGGTGTGGAAGAGTATAACAAATGTTTTGAACAGCTCTACAGCTATGTTGAAAAAGTAGTGAAGGTAATATCAGCACCTAAGAATGAAGCTGATTAAAGTTATATAGAAGTTAATAAAATACACAAGGAGATTATAATTATGATAGCAATTGGATGTGATCACGGAGCAATAGACCTTAAGAACCAGTTAATAGAACACCTTAAGAAGAAAGGTTATGAGTGTAATGATGTAGGAACTTATACTACAGAGTCGTGCGATTATCCTGTATACGCACACAAGGTTACAGACCTTATAACAAGTGGTGAGTGTGAGCTTGGTATTCTTTTATGTGGAACAGGAATTGGAATGAGTATGGCTGCTAACAAAGTTAAGGGAATAAGAGCTGCATTATGCAGTGACTGTTTTAGTGCACAGGCAACAAGAGAGCATAATAATGCAAATGTACTCTGTATGGGTGCAAGAGTTATAGGACCAGAGCTTGCATTCAGAATTGCAGATACATTTTTAGAGGCAGGCTTTAGCAATGATGAAAGACATATAAGAAGAATATCAATGCTTGAGGAGTAATATATATGAGCGATAAAAGAAAGGATTATATATCGTGGGATGAGTATTTTATGGGTGTTGCAAAGCTTTCAGCACTTCGTTCCAAAGACCCTAATACACAGGTGGGAGCGTGTATTGTAAGCAGTGACAATAAAATACTTTCTATGGGTTATAATGGACTTCCAAGGGGCTGTTCAGATGATGAGTTTCCATGGTGCAGGGAAGGTGACCCTCTGGATAATAAATATTTCTACACAACTCACAGTGAACTTAATGCTATACTTAATTATCGTGGAGGTACGCTTGATGGGGCAAAGATGTATGTCACATTGTTCCCTTGCAATGAATGTGCCAAGGCTATTATTCAGGCAGGAATAAAGACAGTTGTGTATGACAGTGATAAATATGCAGATACAGCCTCAGTTATTGCCTCTAAGAGAATGCTTAATGCGGCAGGCGTAAGATATTACCGCTATGAGCATACTAACAGGGAGATAACTATAGAATTATAAGAATTAATATGAAGCAGACATACTGTTAGTGTATGCCTGCTTCATATTCGTTAATGGTATTAATATATTCGTTAAATGTTCCGTCATATATTGTCTTAAGAAGCTTATCAAGCTTGTGGAGGGCGTTAACAAGCATAGTATCAGATATAAGCTTAGCACTTGCTGCATCAGCCAGCTCGTCAAGGTCTACAACACGGACAAATCCAGAGTTCTCAATAATTACATCAGCCAGAAGATCGGTAAAGACATAGGTATCTGTGCCAGCGTCATAGGCTGTGTCAATTATGTCGCAGTATATATAGGCAAGTGAATTATCTTCTTTGTAGAATTTACTTACCTTGAAACCATCATTAATAAGGTAATATGATATTCCGTGAGAGAATTCTGCCTTAGGATGGAAAGTTTTCCAGCTTGTTATAATGTGGCTGTCATCCTGATGAATTATAATGTCGTCCTTAAGACTTACACATTCATCAGGTATCAGGCGTTTGCGGAATAAAGTTGTCATACGCATTTCTCCTTAAAAATATTAAATTTGTATAATTAAAATTCACATATTAATTATCAAAATTATATCAAGTAAACGTGTGAAATTCAATTTTTTTTGGACATATTTGGACAAGAAAATTTGTAGACAATTTAACAATTAAAGGTTATAATCGAATATATAATTAAAATGAGTGGGTTATAAGAAGAATATATGAACGAGGAAATGCTATGAAGAATATAGTATTAATATCCCAGCTTAGTATATGTGTAATGGTTCCTACGTTTCTCTGTCTTGCTATAGGATTATGGATTGACGGAAAGTTTGGAACATATTTTACAATTCCTCTGCTTATTATTGGAATTGCTGCAGGTGCAAGAAATGCTTATGTGCTTGCTATGAATTCGATAAGACAGGATGAGCAGGCGAAGAAGCACAAGCAGGATAAAGAAATTGCAGAGAAAGTTGAAAAGTATAATGAAACTCATAAGTAGACGTATCCTTGATAGAATTATTGATATTAATCCCTCAATTCCAGGTATGCTTATTATTAATTTAATATATCTTATACTTGGTGAGATTATAATAATTGCATTGGTTCCGAATACAATGCGGTGTGCCATAGGATTTCTGGCGGGAGTTATATATTCGGTATTTGCAACATTTCATATGAGCAGTGGAATACGAAAGATAGTATATGGTGGTGCAGAGTCAAGAGCAACTATGATTATTGGTTATCTTATCCGTCTTTTGGTTATGCTTATATTATTCGTACTGTTATATTTCCTTAATATTGGAGATCTGCTATGTGCGGTTATTGGAATGTTTTCTATGAAGGTAGCGGCTTATTTACAGCCGTTCACTGATAAATTAATAACTAAAAAAGGAAGGTGAGAAGGTGGGAAGCTCTTATGTTAACACACTTGTAGCGTGTGATTCGAGTTTTATGATTCAAAGCCTGAAGGAATTTCATATTCCAGGCATTGATTATACTTTTAGTATTAACACGACACACGTTGCTATGCTGCTGGTTTCAGTCTTCATAATCATTATGGCCATAGTTGCCAGGGTGAAGATTAATAAGGTCAAGCCTGACGACACACCGGGAATGTTCCAGAATGCTATAGAGATTATAGTGGAGATGCTTGGAACTATGGTTGATGGAATTATGGGTAAGAATGCTAATAAGTTTGTCAATTATATTTCAACATTATTCTTATTTATAATTATATCTAACATATCCGGACTTTTTGGTCTAAGGCCACCTACAGCCGATTATGGTGTGACGTTATGCCTTGGTCTTATAACATTTATACTTGTTCAGTTCAACGGCATAAAGAAGAATAAGGGAGGACACTTTGCTGCTTTATTCCAGCCAATCTGGTTCTTATTTCCAATTAACTTGATTGGTGAGTTTGCAGTTCCGCTGTCACTCTCACTGCGTCTGTTTGGTAATGTCATGTCAGGAACAGTTCTTATGGGACTTATATATGACTTATTAAAGCCATTTACTATAGGATATCCTGCATTATTACATGCTTACTTCGACTTGTTCTCAGGTTGTATTCAGGCGTATGTATTTTGTATGTTAACAATGGTATATGTTAACGATAAGATTGCAGACTAGTTTAGCTGGTCATAATAATTTATTTAACGGAGGATTTTAAGATGAATATTAGTGGACAGGAATTTATTCAGGCTATGTCAGCCATTGGTGCAGGTATTGCGATGATCGCAGGTGTTGGTCCTGGTGTTGGACAGGGTATTGCAGCAGGTCATGGTGCAGCAGCAGTTGGACGTAATCCAGGTGCTAAGTCAGATATTACATCAACAATGTTACTTGGACAGGCCGTTGCCGAGACAACAGGTCTTTATGGTTTCGCCGTAGCTATTATCTTAATGTTCGTTCAGCCATTTAAGGGCTAATATAAGACATTTAGTCTTGACGACAAATTTATTAAGATAACGGAAAGGAGGCCAACAATTGAATTTGGGAAGTACATTTGTGGCTCTTGAAACATCAGGAAGATTATTCGGCCTTGATTATCAGCTGCTTTTTGATGCTGCTATAACAGCTATCAACGTATTTATATTATTCCTGCTTTTGTCAGTTATTCTTTTTAATCCTGTACGTAATATGTTAAAGAAAAGACAGGACAAGATAACAAGTGACAGAGAAACTGCTAACCAGAGCAGAGAAGAAGCACTTGCTATGAAGGCAGAGTATGAAGAGAAGCTTAAGGCTGCTAATAAGGAGGCAGAGCTTATATTAAGTGATGCCAGAAAGACAGCAGTTCATAATGAGCAGAAGATTATAGATGAAGCCAAGGAAGAAGCTGCAAGAATTATCGAGAGAGCTAATAAAGAAGCAGAACTTGAGAAGCAGAAGGCAGCAGACGATGTTAAACAGCAGATAGTTGCAGTGTCAGCTATGATAGCTTCAAAGCTTATTGCTAAATCTATCGATGAGAGTGAAAGCAATGCAATTATTGAACAGACTTTAAATGAAATGGGTGAGAACACATGGCGAAATTAGTAGAAACAACTTATGGTGAGGCATTATTTGAACTTGCTGTCCAGGAGTCTAAGGTTGATGAACTATGTGAAGAAGCTCAGGCTGTAATTGATATTTTTAAAGATAATGAAGATTTGGTAAATGTTCTTAAATCTCCAAAGGTTGAGAAGAAAGAAAAGGAACAGCTTATTGAGAATATCTTTAAGAAGTTTGTATCTGAGGATATTACAGGACTTCTTGTGATAATGGTATCTAAGGACAGACAGACTAAGATAGTAAGTACACTTGAATATTTCATAAAGAGAATTTATGAGTATAAGAAGATAGGTGTAGCTTTCGTAACTACAGCCAGACCTCTCACGGATAATCAGAAGCTGTCGATTGTAAGCAGATTGCTTTCAACAACTGATTATGTGGATTTCAAGATGAATTATGACATCGATGAATCACTTATAGCAGGTATGGTTATAAGAATCGGTGACAGAGTCGTAGACAGCAGTATAAAACATAAAATTGATGAGCTTACCAGGAATTTAAAGAATATCCAGTTAGCGTAAGCTTTAAGCTAATAGAAAGTAGGTGCATAAGGCTAATGAATTTAAGACCGGAAGAAATCAGTTCAGTTATAAAAGAACAGATAAAAAGATATTCAGCCGAACTTGAAGTATCAGAAGTAGGTACAGTAATTCAGGTAGCAGATGGTATCGCAAGAATTCATGGACTTGAGAAAGCTATGCAGGGAGAACTTCTTGAATTCCCAGGAGAAGTATACGGTATGGTACTTAACCTTGAGGAAGACAATGTAGGTGCAGTTCTGCTTGGTGATTCAAGAAACATCAGCGAAGGTGATACTGTTAAGACAACTGGACGAGTTGTAGAAGTTCCAGTAGGTGATGCGTTAACAGGACGAGTTGTTAATGCACTTGGACAGCCAATAGATGGCAAAGGTCCTATTAATACAGATAAGACAAGACAGATAGAGAGAGTTGCCTCAGGCGTAATCACAAGAAAGTCAGTAAGTGTTCCACTTCAGACAGGTATTAAGGCTATCGATGCTATGGTTCCAATCGGAAGAGGACAACGAGAGCTCATTATTGGTGACCGTCAGACAGGTAAGACAGCTATAGCAATCGATACAATTATCAACCAGAAGGGTCAGGGAGTTCATTGTATCTATGTTGCTATTGGACAGAAGGCATCAACAGTTGCAAGTATCGTTAAGACACTTGAAGAATATGGTGCAATGAGCTATACAACAGTAGTTGCATCAACAGCCAGCGAACTTGCTCCACTTCAGTATATCGCTCCTTATTCAGGATGTGCTATCGGTGAAGAGTGGATGGAGAATGGCGAAGATGTACTTGTTGTATATGATGACCTTAGTAAGCACGCAGCAGCATATAGAACACTTTCACTTCTTTTAAAGAGAGCTCCAGGACGTGAAGCTTATCCAGGTGATGTATTCTATCTTCACTCAAGACTTCTTGAGAGAGCTGCAAGAATGTCAGATGAATACGGCGGAGGATCACTTACAGCCCTTCCAATTATTGAAACACAGGCCGGTGATGTATCTGCATATATTCCAACTAACGTTATATCTATCACAGATGGACAGATATATCTTGAGACAGAGATGTTCAACTCTGGTTTCAGACCAGCTATTAATGCCGGTCTTTCAGTATCACGAGTTGGTGGTTCTGCTCAGATTAAGGCTATTAAGAAGATTGCAGCACCTATCCGTACAGAGCTTGCCCAGTACAGAGAGCTTGCTTCATTCTCACAGTTTGGTTCAGAACTCGATGCTGATACTAAGGAGAAGCTTGCACAGGGCGAACGTATCAGAGAGATGTTAAAGCAGCCACAGTATAAGCCAATGCCTGTAGAATATCAGGTTATTATAATATATGCTGTTACTAAGAAGTTCGTTATAGATATTCCAGTTGATAAGATTCTTGATTTTGAACAGGGCTTATTCGATTTTATAGATACTAAGTATCCACAGATTCCAGAATCTATTAAGGAGACTAAGGAACTTTCAGAAGATACAGAGAAGTTACTTGTAAGTGCTATTGAAGAGTTTAAGAAGACATTTAACTGCTGATTGATCAATGATTAACAGCAGTTAATGCTTGGAATGGAGGTAAATTCTATGGCCTCAATGAGAGATATAAAAAGGCGTAGAGATAGTATTCAGAGTACAGGTCAGATTACCAAGGCTATGAAGCTTGTTTCCACTGTTAAACTTCAAAAAGCAAAGGGAAAGGCAGAGAGCACAAAGCCTTATTCAGATCTGATGTACGAAACGATATGCAATATGCTTGCCAGATCAGGTAACATCAATCATAAGTATCTTCAGGCTGGTGAGTCTGCAAGAAAAGCTGTTATAACAATAACGGCCAATCGTGGACTTGCTGGTGGTTACAATACTAATATAACCAAGCTTATTACAGAGAGCGGAATTCCTAAGGAAGATATTGATATAATTGCAATAGGAACTAAGGGAAGAGATTATCTTGCAAGAAGAGGTTACAATATAACAGATGATTGTTCAGATGTTATTAACGAACCACTTTATACGGATGCAAGAGATATATGTGATAAGCTTCTTGAAAGATTTGCGGATGGACAGATAGGTGAAATATACCTTGCTTATACATCATTTAAGAATACAGTAGTTCACGAGCCTAAGCTTATTAAGCTTCTTCCAGTATCAGTTGATACTGAGAGCGTGAGTGCTGATAAGGAAGATACAACACCTATGAATTATGAACCAGCCGAAGATGAAGCTTTGAATCTTATCATACCTAAGTATGTGTGCAGTCTTATATATGGTGCACTTATTGAAGCTGTTGCCAGTGAGAATGGTGCACGTATGCAGGCTATGGATAATGCGACAAGCAATGCCGATGAGATGATTTCTGATTTATCACTTAAGTATAACAGAGCCCGTCAGGCTTCTATTACACAGGAACTTACAGAGATTATTGCTGGTGCAAATGCTATCGGCTAATTAGAGTTTGTTATAACTCTTGGCGGGTCTGTGTATTGGGCCCGTGTACAATTAATTAACAATAGATGGAGGTAACAATGGCAGAGAAGAATATCGGTAAGATTACTCAGATTATCAGTGCTGTAATAGATATTAAATTTGCAGAAGGTAATCTGCCAGAAATCAATTCAGCCATCAATATAAAGACCAAAGACGGTGGCAAGCTCGTTGTAGAGGTTGCTCAGCATCTTGGGGATGATACAGTAAGATGTATAGCCCTTGGACCTACTGATGGTCTTGTTAGAGGTATGGAAGCAGAAGCCACAGGAGCACCTATTTCAGTACCTGTTGGTGAGCAGACACTTGGTAGAATCTTTAATGTATTAGGAGATCCTATCGATAATAAGCCAGCTCCAGAAGTAGAGCATATGCCTATTCACAGAAAGGCACCTACATTTGCTGAGCAGGCTACTAATACAGAAATGTTAGAGACAGGTATTAAGGTCGTAGATTTACTTTGCCCTTACCAGAAGGGTGGTAAGATCGGTCTTTTCGGTGGTGCCGGAGTTGGTAAGACGGTTCTTATTCAGGAGCTTATCAGAAATATTGCTACAGAGCACGGTGGATATTCAGTATTCACAGGTGTTGGTGAGCGTACTCGTGAAGGTAATGACCTTTACCACGAAATGATGGATTCAGGAGTTATCGAGAAGACAACAATGGTATTCGGACAGATGAATGAACCACCTGGAGCTAGAATGAGAGTTGGTCTTACAGGACTTACTATGGCTGAGTATTTCAGAGATAAGGGTGGAAAGGATGTACTTCTTTTCATCGATAACATTTATAGATTTACACAGGCAGGTTCAGAGGTTTCAGCCCTTCTTGGACGTATGCCATCAGCCGTTGGTTATCAGCCAACTCTTCAGACAGAGATGGGTGCTCTTCAGGAACGTATTACATCAACTAAGAATGGTTCTATCACATCAGTTCAGGCTGTATATGTACCAGCGGATGATTTAACTGACCCAGCGCCAGCAACAACATTTGCACATCTTGATGCAACTACAGTTCTTTCACGTTCTATAGTTGAACTTGGTATTTATCCAGCGGTAGATCCACTTGAGTCTACATCAAGAATTCTTGATCCAAGAATCGTTGGTGAAGAACATTATAAGGTTGCCAGAGATGTTCAGGAAATCTTACAGAAGTACAAAGAACTTCAGGATATTATCGCAATCCTTGGTATGGACGAACTTTCAGAAGAAGATAAGATGGTCGTATCAAGAGCAAGAAAGGTACAGAGATTCCTCTCTCAGCCATTCTTCGTTGCAGGACAGTTCACAGGACTTGAAGGACGTTATGTACCAATCAGTGATACAATTCAGGGCTTTAAGGAAATCATCGAAGGTAAGTATGATGATATACCAGAAAGTTATTTCCTTAACTGTGGAAGTATTGATGATGTACTTGCTAAGGTATCTAAATAGGTATCAGACACGGATATTAAAGTATAATTAGATATCTTGATAAGGAGAATAGATATGGCGGATACAGGTACAATGAAGCTTCTGGTTAATACGCCAGAAAGAGTATTTTTTAATGGTGAAGCCACATTTGTTGAATTAGCTACAAGTGAAGGTGAGATAGGTGTGTATCCACAGCATATCCCACTCACTGCAGTGTTAGTTCCATGTGTGCTGACTATTCACCAGAATGACGGAATTAAGAAGGCGGCTGTACACGGCGGTATTGTTGAAGTCCTTAAGGATAAAGTGACAATATTAGCAGAGATAGCTGAATGGCCTGATGAGATTGACGTCAATCGTGCCAATGAAGCCAAGATAAGAGCAGAGAGAAGACTTGCCAGCAAGGACAGTAATCTTGATGTTTCTAGAGCTGAGATGGCATTAAAGAGATCACTTGCACGTTTAGGTGCTGCTGATTAATAATTAAAGTATATACCTTCCATTAACTGGTAATAATGTTATTAGTTAATGGGAGGTTTTTTTATGTATAAATGCAGAAAATATAAATTACAGCGGATAGCTGTTACAATAGCAGCTATTCTGTGGATTGTTACAGCAGTGAGAAGCTTTATGGGAAGAAGTATATATGTGGTTAATAATACAGGCAGTGATATTGTTAGTATATTCAGCGAAAATGTGGATAACAATGTTCAATCTGACATAAGTGTGGATACAGAGCTGTCAGATAATTACTTATCTGAGCAGGCAATGTGCCTTATACTTGAGAAAATGGCATCAGAGATAGGAATTAACCGCTATAATATACAGTATTCTGGTAATAACTCTAATGAAAATGTGTATAATAACCGTTATATTTCACGGGAATGTGTATTAACGCAGGATTCTTTATATGGAACAGTAGTTATGGGGATAAAAGCGACAGATGAGGATAAGAACTATATAAGTATCCACATAAAGCTAGGCAAAGGAGTAACATCAACAACTGCATACAAGGCGAAGCTTGAAAAAATATGCAATATATATGGAATTGATAGTAATGTTAACGTATGTATAACAGGCCAGTGTGATGGTGATAAAAGCATAGAAGAAAGAAATCAGATAACCGGTAACATATTAAGCCAGCTTGGTGCAAAAGAAGCAGAAGCAAGCCGAACTAAGGACTTGTATACAATATATGCCTATGACAAAGACACAGATGGCTATATGTACATTGGAAAGAAAAAGACCAATATTAATATATCAATGAATTATGATGAAACAACAGACAAGACTAATATATATCTGGCGACCCCAATTAACAGAGGGGACTATTAATAAAATTGCAGACTATCAGACCACTACATTTATTGAGATAATAGGCTTATATTAATTGCTACTTGTGTATTGTCCGCAAAGATATTAAAATAGTACAGTAAGCCTAAAATGGAGGTTATGATATTGGATATTACACAATTACTTGATATATGTATTAGCGATAAGCTTATAGATATGGTTATAAGCGGACAGAAGAATAAAAGCGAAGATAAGGCAGTAAAGGTAAGAATAAGACCAGTTATTCTTAAGAATGAGATTGAATACCAGGTGTCTGAATTTGTAGGAAGAAAGGTGTTACATTCTAACCATAGTGCTGCTGATGTAAAGAAGAAGATAATTAATTATATGACAGAGGATTTCAAGCAGGCACAGATTAATATGACTGATGCGGCTGCAACCATACTTTCAAGCAAGAGTAAGACATTGACCTGCAAATATAAAAAAGCAGGACAGTTAAAGGTACAGAGAGATCTGAGCCATAACAGAACCAAGAAATATATAATACAAGAAGGAAAGCCTGTGGCATTTATGATAGACCTTGGTGTTATGGGACAGGATGGTAAGATTATAAGAACAAGATATGATAAGTTCAGACAGATTAACCGTTTTCTTGAATATATAGAAGATATACTTCCAAAGCTTGATAAGGAAAGAGAACTTACAATAATTGATTTTGGCTGTGGAAAATCTTATCTTACATTTGCTATGTATTATTATCTTAAGGAGCTTAAGGGTTATAATATACGAATTATAGGACTTGACCTTAAGGCAGACGTAATAGAACATTGTAATGAACTTAGAACAAGATACGGCTATGATAAGCTTGATTTCTATGTTGGAGATATAGCGACATACAAAGATGTGGACAAGGTAGATATGGTGGTTACACTGCACGCCTGTGATATAGCAACAGATTATGCACTTGCCAAGGCAGTTAAGTGGGGGGCGGAGGTTATATTATCAGTGCCTTGCTGTCAGCATGAAGCCAACAGGACAATAAAGAGCGACATATTATCGCCGGTTATGGACTATGGCATATTAAAAGAAAGAATGGCGGCTATAGTAACAGATGCGGCAAGAGCCAAGCTTCTTACAGCTAATGGCTATGATACACAGATATTGGAATTCATAGATATGGAGCATACTCCTAAAAATCTTCTTATAAGGGCAGTTAAGGGTGGTAAAGAAGACATCTCTGCCAGAGAAAAGACTAAAGATATGTTAGAGGCATTGAATTTGGAACTGACAATCGACAAGCTTATATAAGAATGGAGATAATATGAGAAAATCTGATAAAAAGGTAAGTTCTAAGTATCTTGTACTTGGAATAATATTTATAGTTACGATGGTGCTCACATTTTTGTCAATGAGTTTTGAGTCAGTTACACCATCGGCAACAACTATGTCTGCGGCGACAATTCCTGTTATAACTATGCAGTCAGAAGAGGGCAATGAGTTCAATTCATTGCACGGTTTTACACAGGAGATTAATCAGGCACTGATTAATGATAATCTTACTCCAGTGGCAAAGACAAGACAGCTTCCTATTATTATTCACAATTATGGAGCTGAGGTGCAGGAGCTTACATATAAGATAAGAAATCTGTCAGATAACGGACTGATAGAGAATACCAAAGTTACAGAGCTTGTTAATAATGGTGAAACAATTACTGCCACACTGAATATTAAGAATCTTATAGATGATAATACGCAGTATGCTCTTGAGATAATATTAGAGACAAGCACACACGAAGAAATTCACTATTATACAAGAATTATTACAGGTGAAGACTATTCAATAGATGATAAGTTTGCATTTGTGGAGGACTTTAATGCCTGTACATTTAATCAGGACAGATTAAGTGAAATACAGAAGTATATAGAAACTTCGTCTGCTGGCAATAATAATAATTTTGGAAAGGTTAATATCAACAGCACATTAAGCCAGATTGGCTGGGGTGATATGGGACCATATGTAGAAAGCCAGCTTATACCGGTTATTAAGGAGATAAGCAAAGACGTGGCTGTAATAACATTTGATTATAAGATAGGTGCTATTAATGAATATGAATCTTATGACTCTTATAATGTGTATGAATATTACCGTATAAGACAGACTACAAGCGGATTTTATCTGCTTAATTATGAAAGAGAAGCTAACCAGATATTTGACGGTAAAAACGACCTCTTATCAACAGCTAAGATTAATCTTGGAATACAGTCAGGAACAACAGCTGAATTTAATTCTGATGAGAAGGGAACTTATTCATACTTTGTCAATGAAGGTTCTCTGTGGTGCTACAATATTGATACTAATATGTATACAAGAGTATTCTCATTTAACGCCGATGAAACAGATGGTATAAGAGAGAACTATAACCAGCACGGAATAAAGATACTTAATGTAAGTAACGATGGTAACTGCGATTTTATAGTATATGGATATATGAACAGAGGTGAGCATGAGGGCGAGTCGGGCGTATCTTTGTGCAAGTATTCATATGAAGATAATATAGTAGAAGAAAGATTGTATATTCCAATGGATAAGCCATATGACATATTGTCACAGAATGTTGGCCGAATAGCTTATCTTGCTGATGAGAATACATTTTATATATTAATGGACGATACCCTGTATTCAATAGATATTGTAAGTAAGGAAGTTATGACAGTAGTGTCTGGGCTTGTGGACGGAACATATGCAGTATCAGAAAATGGAGATGCCATAGCCTACAGTATGAATGGTAGATTATATAGTACAGACTCAATACGAATATTCAATATGAGTACGGACAGCGAGAAGATAATTAAGGCTGACGACAATGAATATATAAGATGTCTTGGATATATTAATGGAGATTTCGTATATGGCATAGCTGATAAAGCGGATATTCTTATAAAAGAGGATGGAAGCAGGACATTTGCAATGTACAGGCTTGAAATAATGGATTCTGATTACAATGTAATAAAGGAATACGAACAGCCGGGTGTATATGTAAGTGATGCTTCGGTAAGTGATATGCGTATCAATCTTACAAGAGTTATGAAATCAGGTGATGGTGATTATGAAAGTACAAGTATTGACCAGCTTATTAATAAAGATGAGAATAAACAAGAAGATGGACTTACGCTGGAAACTATAGTTACAGATAACAGAAAGCAGGAGCTTGCAATTAAGCTTATGAAAGCACTTCCGGCAGGCAGTGTGGAATTCAGGACATCTTCTGAGGTAAGTTATAAGGATAATGCACTGCTGGAGCTTGATAATGATTTTGCCGGTGATGGACGATATTATGTATATGGGTATGGACGTTTTCAGGATAGTACAACCCAGATATCAAAGGCTATAATACTTGCCAATGACACATATGGTTCAGTTAATGATTATAATGCTAACACAATATGGAAGCGTTACAGGAACACCTCAGCACAGATTAAAGGACTTAGTATAATTGATGCGGGTTCATCTCTTAGAACGGCATTACAGACAGTGGCTTCCTATGCAGGTGCACAGTTTGATATTAATGCTTATATACAGGATAAAACGGCTGACGAGATATTAAGCCTTATTCCAGGTGTTGCAGGACTTAGTGTGAAGTCAGTAACAGTCGATAAAATGCTTAATTTTATTGATAATGGATGTCCGGTTATAGGCAAGAGCGGAAGTGAGTCATATGTAATAATTACAGGCTATGATTCTAAAAATGTAACATATATAGATACTGCTTCTAATTCAACGGTAACAGTTGCATTAACTGATGCCAGCAAAATGTTTAACCAGTGGGAAAATGTATTTATAACATATTACAAGAATTAAAGAGGATATGCAGATGGCTAAATCAACTAAGAAAAGAAAGAAAAGACAGAGCAAAAAGATAAAGATTATAAAAATTATAATACTATCAATAATACTTATTCTTCTTATAGCGGGCGGCATATATGCAGGACCTAAGATTGTAACAGTAATTCAGCTTGCGAATGATGCTAAGAGAATAGCAGATGAAAGTACAATAGATACATTTAAAGATGGAAAGACGACAATAATATACGATACTAACGGCGAACAGTTATGTACTATGAAAGCTTCTAAGGATATGTACTATATCCAGATGAGTGATATACCAAAGACACTTGCAAATTCATTTGTTGTAATGGAAGACAGGGACTTTTACAACCACTCAGGAATTGATATTAAGGCGATTATAAGGGCGGTTATAATCAACAGCCGTAATGATACGATAGTTCAGGGAGCGAGTACAATTACACAGCAGCTTGCCAAAAATGTATTTTTAAGCCAGGAGGTTACATGGGAGAGAAAGGTTAAGGAGATATTCTTAGCACAACATCTGGAAAAGAAATACAGCAAGGACCAGATTTTGGAATTCTATCTTAACAACATATATTTCAGTAATGGATACTATGGAATAGAAGCTGCGGCAAGAGGATATTTTGGCAAATCAGCCTCAGAGCTTTCAGTATCACAGCAGGCATTTATTGCGGCTATACCTAATAACCCTACCAAGTATAATCCGTTGACTAATTATGATGCGACAATTACAAGAAGAAATCTCATTTTAAAAGAGCTTCGTGATGCAGATTATATAGATTCAATGACTTATAATACAGCGATTGCTGAGGAGATAACAATAACCGGACAGAAAGCCGCTAATAAGAACAGCTCAGTTGAAACCTATGCAAGGCATTGTGCAACGGAAGAACTTATGAAATATTACGGTTTTACAATGCGTAATAACTTTGATACAGAAGATGAATATAATACATATGAGGAACTGTACCAGCAGTATTACTCATCATGCCAGCAAATGCTTATTAATGGTGGATATACAATATATACAAGCATAGATCCGGATATACAGGCTTCACTTCAGGAGTCAATAGATAATAATCTTTCATCATTTAAGAAGGTGTCAGATGACGGAATATATGAATTACAGGGTGCAGCGACATGCATTGATAATAGCACAGGGAATGTAGTTGCAATTGTAGGTTCAAGGTCACAGGATGATCTTGACGGATACACACTTAACAGGGCATACCAGAGCTATAGACAGCCGGGAAGCTGTATTAAGCCGGTAATTGTATATGTGCCATATTTACAGCTTGGCAATAATCCAGATACAATAGTTAATGATGGGAAGATAGATGGTGGTCCATCTAACGCAGACGGCACATATTCTGGACAGATGACACTTAGAACGGCAGTAAGCAAATCTAAGAACACTGTTGCATGGAAGATATACAGGGACGACATAACACCTAAGGCTGGTATTGGTTTTCTTCTTAATATGGGCTTCCATAAAATATGGATGGATAAATCAACCAATGCTGCGGCACTTGGAGGATTTACTTATGGCGTATCGACAGAGGAGATGGCTGGTGCATATTCAACAATCGTCAATGATGGCGAATACAGACAGCCAACCTGTGTTGAGAAGATACTTAACACATCAGGAAAAGCGATTGTAGATACTTCTAAGAGAAGTTCAAGAGTATATGATACTAATTCGTGCAGAATGATGACAGATATGCTTCGTACAGTAGTAACAAGCGGAACAGGTGTTGGGGCAGAGCCATCTAATGCTATTGTAGCTGGTAAGACAGGTACAACTAACTCTAATAAGGATGCGTGGTTCTGTGGATACAGCCAGTATTATACAACAGCTATATGGATGGGATATGATTATCCTAAGACATTAAGCTCAGTTAAGACTCTGGCTATATTTAAGGATTTTATGTATGATATACATAAAGATAAGAAAAAGGTAGAATTCAAGACGGCAAATGGTTCTTATACGAAGAAGAACCAGACTGAAACTGAGACACAGAGCCAGACAGAAGAACAGACAACAACACAGCAGGAAACTACTACTGTAACTCCAACGACAAAGGCGGCAACGACAACACAGCAGGCTACAACTAAAGCACAGACGCCAACGACCCAGCAGGCCGCTACTAAGACCCAGCAGACAAAGGAACAAAGGACTGGAGAGTGGGAAGTACCTACTAAGGAAGATGCGCCCGCACAGAATATAAGTCCGTATTAATTAATCATAAGTTCTAAACAAAAAATCACGGTCAGGTGTGTTATTAACAATACCTGACCGTGATTATTATATTTAATATATTAAATGTTATTAATATTCATTAATATATTAATAATTGCCTTTGTTTAATTTTCAGGCTTAATTCTTCTTTAACTTCTTAAATAAGCCTTTCTTAGCTTTCTTTTCTTCAACAACTATCTTGCCACCGCGAACTGACTTAATTCCTGTGATGTAGATACCACTTACCTCAGCCTTAACTTCTGCCTTGATAGGTATCTGGTCGTATACCTTAGGATCAGCCATAAGTGTCATAACCTTAGGACCAATCTTAGCTTTAACTACAGGAACTTTGCTTCTCTGAAGATACTTAGGTGTCTGTTCAAGAACAATCTTAGGAAGTCCTGCTTCTTTAAGTTTCATTTTCTTCTTGTCTATAATCAACATAGACATAATCTGTTTAGCGGCATCAATCTGTGCCTGGTTCTCTGTCTGCTTCTTACGAAGCTTGTTACCAACAATAATAAGAGCTATTAAAGCAACAACGAGGATTGCTATAATAACTAATAAAACTATCGACCATACTGGCATATAAGTTCTCCTCCTGTATAATATACAAATAATTCACAATTCAAACTGAATTCACAAAGTCCATTATATCACGGAATATAAATAATGAAAAGAATAATATATTGAAAATGCGTAAGAAAATGTGTAATGCTTACACAAGATTCTGGTTCTTCTCATAAGTAGAAAGTATAATATCGTGTATATATGCTGCTACATTTTTCTTCTCATCAGGTGACATTAAGGACATATCTACCGGCGTTCCGAATTCAATAACAGTGTGGGTTTTCTTAAGAAATGGCTTCTGGTCTTCAAATATTGCAGAAGTATTATTCTGTGTTACAGGAATAATAAGACTGTGTGATTTCTCAGCAAGCTTAAAGCTTCCGGCGTGGAATTCCATAACCCCCTCACCCTTGTTACGTGTTCCCTCAGGGAAAATAACTAAAGAGGTGCCGTCTTTAATATATTCAATTCCAGAAAGTATTGATTTGAGGGCTTCCCTTGTGTTCTGTCTGTCGAGTAAAAGACAGCGGATATTACGCATCCATACACGAAGTATAGGTACTTTTGCCATCTCCTTTTTGGCAACATAAGCCGCTCTTGTCTTTATATAAGTATAAGAAATAATTACATCAAAGAAGCCACGATGATTACCTACAAATAATACAGGCTTGTCTGTTGGAATGTTCTCAACACCAATAGCAGTCGTCTTAGTTCCACATACGAACAATATAAGCCTGAACATAAAGCGTGCAATCGCATCAGAAGCTTTCTCCTTAACAACAGGGTTCTTCTTTCCGATAAGCCATAAGATAGGAAGTGCAATTAAGCTGAATACTGCAAATATAAGCAATAACAGCACTACGATAATAAGTCGAATCATATAATCCTCATTTCTACAGATAATAATCTGTCGTAATAATTAATTAATATACGCTTTCGCGTTGTCTGAATAATATTTAGAACCATCATTAGTCATAAATACAGCCTCAATGCCTTCAAGCGAATTAATGAGTTTCATACCGTCATCAAGTCCTAATACAAAGCAGGTTGTGCTAAGACAGTCGCCAACCGTTGACTCACTTGAAATAATAGTCACATCACATAAGTTGTTGTCATAAGGGTAGCCAGTGGCTGGATTTAATATATGGTGGTAAAATGTACCGTCATCTGAATAGAAGTATCTTTCATATGTTCCAGATGATACAACCGAATAATCATTAATATGAAGTACTTCCATATATTCGCTGGTTTCAGTAAATGGCTTCTTTACCGCAATATTGAAATCTGAGCCGTTACGCTTCTGACCTATACATAATACATTGCCGCCAAGATTAATGATAGCACGTTCGACGCCATTATCAATAAGATAAGCTTTAATCTTATCGGCAATGTAGCCCTTGGCAATCGCACCAAGGTCAAGACAGTATCCGTCAGGTATGGATATGTGATGAGTGCCGTCATTGTCGGTGCTTAATGAAACCTTGGTATAATCGACATATGCAAGTGCATCTGCTATGGCAGAACTGTCAGGTACATCTGGGGTATCAGTATTAAAATCCCATAAACGTGACACGCTTCCTATTGTAATATCAAAAGCACCATAGGATAGCTGGCTGTAGTAAAGCCCAAGTTCAATAAGCTCATAGAGTTCATCACTTATAGCAGTTGTCTGCTGGGTGTTGACTTTATAAAGCTCACTTGTTTCAAGGGTTCTTGAGAAAATGTGTTCGTAATAATCACACAGGCCAAGAGCATCGGATAATACATTTTTATTGACATTAGTATAAGAGTCAATCTGTACATAAGTATTAAGCTTGTAATCAGTTACGCTTATAGGTGAACTCAGAGCAAGCTTCTTACTGTTACAGCCCGTCAGTGCTGACAGCATACAGTTTATAATAACAATACATAGAACTAAAGAAGCTGTCCGATGTCTTAGATGTGCAGGTTTTTGCAAAATTACTAAATTATTCATATTACTCCTTAAATAAGTTATACATATGTATAAAGTATATCAAATATTGAAAAAAATGTGAATTCACTTTTATTTTGTATTGGATTATGTTATAACAAATAAAGTGTCAAAAATAAAGAAATGAGGATATTTTATGAAAAAGAAATTAGTAAGCCTTATGTTAGTGGCAGCTATGACAGCTTCACTTACAGCATGTGGCTCTAAAAAGACAGAAGAACCAACTTCTACAGTACATAAGAGCATAACAGCTGCAGAATATGATGCTGCTATTACATCAGATGCAGCAATTTATAAAAAAGCATTTACAATGCCTGAGTACAAAGGAATTCAGGTAACAGTTGATAAGTCAGTACTCAATGTTGCAGAAAGTGACGTTGACGATTATATCAATAAGAATATAGTATCAGCGGAAGCTACAACAGAGAATGTTACAAGTGGTGTAACAGCTGATGGGGATACAGTTATACTTGATTATTCAGGTAAGCTTGATGGCGAGGCATTCTCAGGTGGTACAGCAACAGATACTACATATACAATAGGTTCAGGTAACTTTATATCAGACCTTGATAAAGGACTTGTAGGACTTACAGTAGGCCAGGAATATGATATTCCTTGTACTTTCCCAGATAATTACACATCAGACCTTGCAGGTAAGAGTGTAATATTCACAGTAAAGGTTACAGCAATCCAGAAGACAACTTACCCAGAGATAACAGATGAATGGGTAGTTAATAACAAAGAAAGTCTTAATCTTTCAGGTGATACAGTTGCAGATTTCAGGGAAGAAGTAAGAAAGATAGTAGAAGCTAATGCTAATGATACTTATCTTAATAACACATTTACATCAGCATACCAGATTATAAGCGAGAATATCGGAGATGTTAATTATCCACAGGATGAAATAGATTCATTGGTAGAAGTACTTAATACTAATATTGAGAGTGAATTTAACACTTATGGTTCATACTATGGCATATCAGATTTAGATACATATAAGAAATCAGTATATGGATTTGATTCAATTGACGCATTTAATGAATATGCTACATCATCTGCACAGCAGTATCTTTTACAGAAAATGATAGTAACCATTATTGCCGCAGATAATGATATTCATGTGTCAGAAGATGAAATTAACTCATATGGTAACGATTTAGCTCAGTATTATGGTTACGATGACTTCAATGCAATTGTAGATGCAGTCGGCAGTGAAGTTGTATCAGAGATAGGTTATGAAATACTTTATCAGAAAGTTGTAGAATTTGAGTGCAGCCAGATTACAGAGGTAGAACAGTAAAATGAATGAATTGGTACCAAAGATATTTGATGTAATGAAGACATATTCCAAGGACCAGTTAGTAAAGGATATAGTGGCAGGGATTATTGTTGCGATAATAGCCCTGCCATTATCCATTGCACTGGCACTTGCATCAGGAGTAAGCCCGGAGCAGGGTATATATACAGCAATATTTGCTGGATTTGTTATTTCTTTCTTAGGAGGAAGCAGGGTTCAGATAGCTGGACCTACAGCAGCATTTGCTACAATAGTAGCTGGTATAGTTGCGAAAAATGGTATGGATGGACTTATAGTTGCTACAATTATGGCAGGTATAATACTTGTTATTATGGGGCTTCTTAAGTTCGGTAACCTTATAAGATTTATTCCTTATACAATAACTACAGGTTTTACATTTGGTATTGCTGTGACTATTGTTATAGGACAGATTAAAGATTTTCTTGGCCTTACTTATCCGGCAGGAACTGCTACAGTTGAAACTATGGATAAGTTAAAGGCGATAATTGCCAATATAGGAACATTTAATATAAAAGCATTAATAGTTGGTGCGGTATCACTTGCAATTCTTATTATATGGCCTAAGTTCAAGTCTCTTGATAAAATTCCACCATCACTTATTGCGGTTATAGTATCAGTTCTTATGGTTAAATTCATCGGACCATTAAAAGATGTCAATACAATCGGAAGTCTGTATACAATAAAGAAAGGACTTCCAGGAGTGTCAGTACCATCAGTTAATATGGATATGATACTTACACTTCTTCCAGATGCTCTTACAATAGCGGTTCTTGCAGGAATAGAGAGTCTGCTTTCGTGTGTAGTATCAGATGGAATGATAGGTTCAAGACATAAGCCTAATATGGAGCTTGTTGCACAGGGAGCAGGTAATATCGTATCCGCACTTTTCGGTGGTATTCCAGCGACAGGCGCTATTGCAAGAACAGCGGCTAATGTCAAGAATGGTGGACGTACACCTATAGCAGGTATGGTTCACTCAGTTACACTTCTTATTGTGCTTGTGGTGCTTATGCCATATGCGGCCTGGATACCAATGCCAGCCATTGCGGCAATTTTATTTATTGTTGCATACAATATGAGTGGCTGGAGAGAGATGGTTAATCTTGTTAAGCACTCACCAAAGTCAGATACATTAGTATTACTTACAACTATGGTGCTTACAGTTGTATTTGACCTTGTTGTGGCTATAGAAGTAGGTATTGTTATGGCTGCACTTCTTTTCCTGAAGAGAATGGCAGACGTAACAGAAGTAAGAAGCTGGAAATATATCGGGGAAAATATTGATGAGAATAACGACCCTGAGAGTATTAATTTAAAGAAAGTTCCTGATAAGACTTTAGTATACGAAATAATCGGACCAATGTTCTTTGCGGCAGCGGATAAGTTTATGGATATACATATGGAGTCAGATGTAAAAGTAGTTATAATCAGAATGCGTGGTGTTCCAGCTATGGATATATCAGCATTGCGTTCGCTTAAGAATATACACAATGTATGTAAGAAGCGTGGTATAACTATGGTATTATCCCACGTCCAGGAACAGCCTAAATCTATGATGGAGAAGGCTGGATTTGCGGCAGAAGTCGGAGAAGAGAACTTCTGTGCTAATATAGATGCGGCGTTGGCATATGCACAGGAGATAGTGGGGTAAGAGCGGCAAGAGCGGAGCTGGCAGACGGACTGGTGTATGGACGGACGGCGAAAGGCGGGACAGCCCCCTGCCGTGTGGAACTGCGGATAAGACAATTAGATATTACCGGGTGTTTCCGAGGGAGTGTTGTGGCGGTGGACGCACACGCTCATATTCGGCATCCTGCCTCAGTATTCGCTTGACCAGACCTCGTGTCTGGTCATTGCTGTTTATAGGGGCGTAAACACTGGTAATATCACAATTCTCTTATAATGCAGTGCCACACGGCGGGGGCTGTCCTGCTTTTCGCCTGTTCGTTGCCAGTTCGTGCGGGGCGGGGCGGGCAATGCGCTGTGCTGTTGCCCTTGGGTGGTGGGAGATAATTGAATAAAATTAATAAATTGTGAAATATTATATATACTAATAATGTAACAAATTTTAAATATATGTTGACAAATTTAAAAAAAAATCATAATATAATAATACAAAGAATGTTGTGGTATACTGGCAGCAGTAGAGATAACATTTGAATTCGGAGAGTCACTACCGTTAAGTGTGAAACTAAAATATTCGGAGAGTCACTACCGTTAAGTGTGAGATTAAAATATTTGGTTACCATCACCGTTAAGTATGGAAAAGGCAAAGATTTTTCTTTGCCTTTTTTGTTAAAGGAGAAGAATGGATTTATATCAAGTTACAACAGATTATGTGAAATATTTGCAAAAGTTTGAGCCCAAAAAGATTTTGTCTAATTCAGATAATAAAAGCAGTAGAAAATTTTTTGGTATTATAGTGCAAAAGAATGGATATAAATATGTAGTTCCATTGAGTTCGCCTAAGTATAAAAAAGATTATAAAATAGATGGGTATACAAGTGATGTATTGCCGTTAGATTTTTCATTTATAGGATATGCTGAAAAAATAAAATTATTAAAAAATACAACTACGCCTGTGGTATATATGTATAACAAAGATGTTAATAACAAAATTGATCTCATAGGAAAATTACAATGTAATAATATGATACCAGTTCCTGACAGTGAATTAGTGAAGGTTGATGTGGATGGCATAGAGGATAATGCTTATAAAGCACTTCTTAATAAGCAAATCCAATATTTAAGAAAAAATGAAAAGAGTATTATAAATAAACATATTAATCCAGTATACGTTAATAGAAAGAAAGGCAGATTGGATATTGGTTACATTAAAAATGCAACACCTGATTTTGAGTTGTTAGAGAAAAAATGTACTGAGTGGGAAAGTAATATTAATAAAAAATCGTAAAATATACTTGTATAAAACTATAATTAGGGATAATAAAGCTATAAAAACAAAGAGAGGAAATTAAGAATGAAAAAGAAAAAAATAATAATCGCAGCAGCAATAATGGTGGTATTAGTAATAGCAATAGCAATAGTAATAGTTTGTGGAGGTAAAGACCAGGCTTCTACACCAACAGAAGCCAAGACACCAACAGTGGTAAAACAGGTTAATTCAACAAGCGCAGAAAAGGCAACGGACAAGCAGGAAGCAACAGAAGCTTCCGTAGAAAATACAGCGTCTTCTAATGAAGAAGTTTTAGTAGCGGAAGCAGTAACAGATGAAAATCAGGGAAATAGTGATAGTATAGAAGAAATTAATAATACAGTTCCTGAAGAACAGCCAGCAGAAGATATAAATGCAGGCTGGACAGATACAACACCGGCAGAACAGCCTGTAGAAGAAGCTCCAGTAAAGGATACTAATTCTGGTGCAGTAGAAGAAGCCCCAGAAGAAGATACTAATGGTGTAGTAGAAGAAACACCAGTAGAACAGCCCATAGCTCCAGAACCAACTCCAGAGCCAGTAGTAACTCCGCAAGAGCCAGCAGCTCCAACATTAACAGATGAAGAAAGATTAGTTGCAACTGGAAAATGGACTAAAATTAGTGAAGGTATAAATTCTTATACAGGAAAAGCTTACTCTAACTATGAAGGTATTGACCCATTAACAGGATATAAAATAGGTACTGTATTTTCAGATGGAACTTTAACAGGACTTCAAACTAACACGAAAGAAGAGGCTTGTGCAATTGCGCAAGCACATAATTGTCCTAATGGAATAACAATAGAAGTTCTTTTAACTTTTTAAAATAAATAGGAGTGGTGATGTTAATTACAAAAAGATACTTTAAAAAATCAATGGGTTTTATCATTGCTGTAATAATGATAATTGCAGGATTTACAGTATTTTCAACAGAAGTATATGCAGACAGTTATAAAATATCAACAGAAGTTGATGGTACAATGGATATACAGTATACAGTAAATTATGATTTCGAAGAACATTATAAGCCTGATGCAAGCTGGACGTGCAATGGTTATGCAACTAAAACAACTACATTTTCTGTGCCAGTAAAAGTAAAAGTGACAAGGGATACTAATGGAGAAGCATCATATAGTATATCTTTAGAAAATAAGATATCGAACTGGAGATTAGAATGTTATGCTTTTGCTTCAGGTATGAAGCCAGACCAAGGGTCTTACATAATATTAGAGGGAAATGCCAGGTTTAATTTTACAGACAGTGGAGAAGATGATTTAAGTTCCATATATTATGGTGAGGCATCAGATAAAGAGGTGGATTTGACATCAAAGGGTTGCGAATTCAATGTTACAAATTTCTTTGATGATAATCATGACTGGCAGGTAGATAGATATATAGAAAACATAAAACGAGTAGATAAAATAACATTAAAATTCACATATCCGGCAATAGCAGAAAGAGATTACACATTAACATTTGACCCCGATGGAGGAACGCTAAAAAATCCTGGAAGTAATCTTTATAATAAAAGAAATACAGAAAAATAATGAACTCACCTGATATATCAGAAAAGATATAGCAGGTGAGTTTTATATGACTAAATATACTTGTAATAATAATTTGTTAATAAAAAACAAGTTGATAAAATAGATTAAGGCCTACGCTGAACAAGTCAGAAAGTCCCCAAGCAATGTTGCGGCGTTGCTGCCTTCAATCGCGGTGAGTTCGTCCGGGGTGAGACCGCTTGTCCTTAGGAGGTGGAGGGACTCGGACTGGTCGGACCAGGGGCTGTCTGTTCCAAAGAGAATATGGTCAGAGCCATGTGTGCGGACCATCTGGACGAATTTCTCTTTGGAGAGGAAGTTGTTGTCCGGAGTGCTTTTTAAGACAAGTGCAGTGTCGAGCCATACATTTGGTGTTCCAATTAGCTGGTCACATACTTCGTCATACATAGACCAGCCACCCATATGGGCTAATACAAGTTTGTGTGGTGGGACTTCTTTTATCATATTGGCAAGACGTTCGACACTTGCCTCATCACAGTTAGGAAAGCTTATGTCCATACCGCAGTGGATAGATACAATAAGGTCGTTGTCGTTTGCACATTCTATTATTCTAAGACATCTCGGGTCATCTATATTGGTGCGCTGGAATACAGGGTGAAGCTTAATTCCTGGAACACCAGCTTTGGCAAGGTCACTTATTATAGTCTTGTAGTCATCATTATCAGGATGAATTGTACCAAATGATATTATTCCAGTAGTTTTAAAGGATTTATTAGTTTCTATGGCTATTTTGTTGATAGTAGTATGTTGTGCCGGCTTTGTTGCGATAGGCAGCAGGACAGAGTAATCAATTCCAGCTTTTTTCATAGAAGCTTTGATAGAGTCTACACGTCCATCCAGATAATTAGGTATACCGCCGCTTTGCGCAAGTCGTCCTACGGCACGGTCCGCAATGTCATCAGGAAAGCTGTGAGTATGAAAATCTATAATCATAAATATCCTCATTTCTGCACCCCAGTTATAAGTACAGTGTGTCGGGTGTGCATAACACTAATTTATATTTTTACCATTTAAGAACGCATTTAAACATTTAATAATTAAATGATAACATAATAAAAGGAGCAGGTCAAAACGCGCAGAACAACCTGCCTATATGGATTTCGTGTTGCATATTATGTGGAAAAACCACAGATAATTATTGTATTATACTAGGTGGTTTATATGCTGGCAATATGGATATAGTCAGTAAAAGAGAAGAATGGCAGAATTTAGATGACTAGCCTTTTTAAAATGTATAATTTTTCACAATTTTCACATACTACCCATACAACGCAATATATGGAAAATAGTTCGATAAACCATTGAATGAGCATAGAGAAACAGCGTGTATGGATTATGTTGAAAATAAGGAGGATTGTATGAAAGCCACTGGAATTGTTCGTCGTATAGATGATTTAGGAAGAATTGTAATACCAAAGGAGATAAGAAGAACATTAAGAATAAGGGAAACTGACCCTATGGAGATATATACAGATATGGATGGGCAGATTGTGTTAAAGAAATATTCTCCGATGGCAGATGTATCGGAATTCGCAGTGGAATATGCGGAGTCCATAGCACAGAATACAGGAATGACAATTGCAATAACTGACAGGGATTGTGTTATTGCGGCAGCAGGAACACAGAAAAAGAATGTACAGGGAAAGCATATTACCAAAGAACTTAATGATATTATGGATAAAAGGCAGAGTGTTGTAGCAAGTGCCAGTGAGAATGATTATGTAAAAGCGGTAACAGACTATGATTGTGAGTCAGAGGTGATAAGTCCGATAATATGTGCCGGAGATGTTCTGGGTATGGTTATTATGTTTGGCAATGACAAGAAACAGAAGCTTGGCGAGAGTGAGAAAAGAATAGTTAAAGTTGCGGCGGATTTTTTGGGCAGACATATGGACAATTAGCAGATAATTTTAATATAATAATATGATGTAAGGCAAAATACCATTTGCCATATACACCTAAATGCCAGAAGTTAGAAATATTGCACGGCTTCAGGCATTTACATATTTAATATAGGTTAATTATGATTAGCGGATATTTCGGAGGAAGATTATGAGATTAGATAAATATTTAAAGGTTTCAAGACTTATTAAAAGACGTACGGTAGCTAATGATGCGTGTGATGCAGGCAGGGTAATGATTAATGGTAAAGTGGCTAAGGCATCAGTTGATGTCAAGGCAGGAGATATAATAGAGATATCTTTTGGTAATAAGAATGTTAAGGTAAGAGTTACAGACGTAAAGGACACAGTTAAGAAAGAAGAAGCTAAGGAGATGTTTGAATATATTTAATGATTAAGTATATTTAATGTTTGAGCATATCTAATAGTTTAATGTGTTTAAATAATAGTTATAATTAAGCATTTTTTGGCGTACCGCCTAATATATTAGACAAGTAAGATAAATGTATAATATATGGAGGCAGTTATGGACGATATTAAAAGGGTAAGACATCCTCATACAGTAAGAATGGAAGATAGAAAGAAGGCTCAGTTTACTGGTATTACTGACGTTGTATCCTTTGAACCGTCAAAGGTAATACTTGAGTCAGATTATGGCGTTATTGTTATAAAAGGGGAGTCACTTCACGTTAATAAGCTGTCAGTTGAGAAGGGGGAGCTTGATGTTGATGGCAGGGTTGACTCACTTGTGTATTCACAGAATAGCATAAGTATGAAAAAAGGCGACTCATTAGTGAACAGGTTATTTAGATAATTGTGAATACATCTTTTAGACATTATAAAGATTAGCTAATTATATAAGTCCAGCAGTAGCGGGGAATAATGCTTATGTCAGGTGATATTATATGGGAGAGCGGCACATTTTTATATGCACTTTGGTGGGGAATGGTGCTCGCATTTCAATATGATACGATAAGAATAATAAGAAGAATAATAAGACACAGGCGTGTATTTATGATTGCTGTAGAAGATGTTATATACTGGATATATGTAGGAATACGGATATTTATTATATGTTTCTATGTTAATAGCGGAATTATAAGATCATTTATTGTAGTGGGGCTTGTGTGCGGTGCAGTTCTATATCTTAAGGCGTTAAGCGTGTATTACATAAAATATGGAGTAAGGCTTGTAGGAATTTTACTGAAACCATTGAAAATGCTTGTGTCTGTGATTAGAATAGTGTTGCAGTCATTAAGGAAAGACAGACCGAAGAATGGAGAGATATAGATGAGATTTGAGACAAAGAGAGAAAGGGAACAGCGAAGAAAAAGACAGAAACGCTCAGCAATTCTGGGTATGGTATTTGCTATGCTTGTTGTTGTGGGTCTTGGCGTGCTTTTATGGAATGGCAAGAAGAATATTGAAGCCAAAAATGTAGGGTATGAAAAGCAGATTAAAGAGCTTCAGGCACAGGTTGATGAAGAAAAACAGCGTACAGAAGAGCTTAATGAATATAAGAAGTATGTGCAGACGAAGAAGTTTGCGGAGGAGATTGCCAAGGATAAATTCGGACTTATATATCCAGATGAGATAATATTTAAAGGGAAGAAGTAACGTAACAGGGTTCGACACATTTTTTATATAACTGCTATTATAATGGTGTTCGGTTTAAGAAAACAGTATATTTAGACCAGAAATGAGGGGCTATGGCAGTTAAGAATGATGGATTGTGTATGACTTATACGATAAACAGATTGTCCGAAACAGCTAAGACGTTTCGACGTCTGGGAGAAGCATATGAGTGTGCATCAGGTGATGAAGCACAAAGTCCCAGCTTTAAAAGACAGTTGTTTCTTGTTGCAGATATTCTTGAGGACTGCACGCTTATGCAGTTACAGGCAGATAAGCCGTCTAAGGGAATTGCAAGAGATATGGCTTCAAGGGCACTTGTCGCAGGAATAGTTATTAAAGATGTCAATATATTAAAAGACAAGACAGGCAGGAGTGAGGTTGTTATACTTGCAAGAACGCTTGGAAAGGGCTGTGTCGCAGAGAGAAAGATACGGAAAATAGTATGCGATGTTATGGGGGTTGGATACTATTCAGACCATAATAACAGGCTTGTCATTAACGACAACTGCCAGCAGTATGTGTTTCATCAGGAGAACCGTTTCCGATTTTTATCAGGAGTTGCAAGAAAATGTAAAGAAAAAAGCGGCTTTAATGGAGACAATTTTATGGTATCAAGCCTGTCGTGTGGTAAAGTTGTGGCGGCAATTGCAGATGGCTGTGGAAGTGGCAAGAGGGCATTTATTGAGAGCAGAATGGTTATAGAGCTTATGGAGAACTGTATAGATGCCGGATTTGAGGAGAAGACAGCCATAGATTTTATCAATACGGCATACATTAATTGCAGCGGCAAAGACAGCCCTGTGACTATGGATATGAGTGTTGTGGACTGCCAGTCAGGTATGATGCATTGCATAAAGTTAGGGGCAGTATCTACATTTATTAAAAGGGAGGGCTGGGTTGAGATAATCAAATCGTCCACACTTCCTATCGGTGTGCTTGAAAAGGTAGATTACGACTGCACAGCCAAGAAGTTGTACGATGGTGACTATGTAATTATGGTGAGCGATGGTGTGCTTGATAATCTTCCGTGTCTTAATAAAGAGGAGAAAATGGTAGAGATCATCGAGGAAGTTGTAATGAAAAAGCCTAAAGCGATAGCTGACGAGATACTTAGAAAGTCAATGTCATATAATAATTGTGAAGTATGTGATGACTGCACAGTGCTTGTGTTCGGACTGTTTGACACCTACAACAAATAAATATATAATTGTGCAATATTGCCATATAAAACAACAGGAGAAAGCATTTAATATGGATGTTAATAATATAGAGAAAAAAGTATGGGCATACATTAAGGCTAATAATATGCTTGAGGATTGCTGTAATGCAGTTGTTGGTGTATCAGGCGGAGCAGATTCTGTCTGTCTTATGCTTATGCTTAACGATTATATTATACATAATAATAAAGACGTAAAGCTTCATATTGTACACGTTAATCATGGTATAAGAAAAGAAGCCGCCGATGATGAGCAGTTTACAAGAAAGCTGTGTGAAAGTCTTAAGCTTGATTATCATTGCTACAATATAGAATGTGAAAAAATAGCAAGGGAGAATAATCTTACTGTTGAGGAAGCCGGAAGACTTGAAAGATATGATATATTTGACAAGCTTTCAAAGCAGTATGATAAGACAAGGATATTTGTTGCCCATCATATGAATGACCAGGCAGAAACGGTTATTATGAATATGGCGAGGGGTACATCACTTAAAGGAATAAGAGGAATTGTGCCGGTGAGGGATAACATATGCCGTCCTCTTCTTTGCATAACAAGACAGGACATAGAAAGTTGGCTTGTACTAAGAAACCAGTCATTTGTGACAGATATGACTAATTATGATAACGATTATACAAGGAATTCAATAAGGAATGTCCTGTTGCCATATATGGGTGAGCATATTAATAAAAATGTTGTGCAGAATATTGCATTTATGGCACAAGAAGTAAGGGCGGTTGAGAATTTTGTTGATAAAGAAGCAGACAAGCTGTACAAAAGCTGTGCAACACAGGACGGTGCAGGGATAAGATTATCAGTTGAACAGCTGGGGCAGGCAGATGAGGTGCTTGGAAAAAGAGTTATATATAAGGCACTTGTTAAGCTTGCAGGAAGGGCTAAGGATATATATTCGGTCAATGTATATGATGTATACAAGCTTATTAATCTTCAGACAGGAAGAAAGATAGACTCGGTATATGGAATAAAGGCAGTGCGTGAATATGAATATATTGTGCTTGAAAGAAAGAACAGAGCAGAGAATACATTTTCTGATACGGCAAGTAAAGGATATAGAGCGGACATAGGGCCAACGGCAGGTACAGGACTTGCAGAGGTTCATCGCATAGATATCACTAAATGTAGTAAAGATAGTGAAGTAATTATTGATATAGACAAGACTGTATATATACCAGAGTATGATAAAATGTATTCAGCGAGTATCAAAATGTCCGTTTATGACAATAATGATAATGACGAAGAATTGGCGGAGAATGCTTCAAATGGTAAAATTTGCGTAAATAAATTGAATAACAGCTATACGAAGTATTTTGATTATGATAAACTTAATAAGTTACTTGATATCAGATTTAAGAATGTCGAGGATAGGATTGTGGTATCGGAAAGCGGTAATACCAAGAAGCTTAAGAAAGAACTGACAGACCGCAAGATACCTGCTTCACACAGAGATGAAATACTGCTTGTGTGTGATAATAACCGCGTGCTATGGGCGTGTGGTGTGCGCAGATGCGAAGATTGCAGGGTCACAGGCTCTACAAAGAACGTATTTAAAATACAGCTTATATTGAAAGAGAGGAATTAATTATGTCAAATAAGCACAAGATAAGTGTAATGATTTCAGAGGACAAACTTCAAGAGAAGATAGCAGAGCTTGGTGCTAAGATTAGTGCTGATTATGAAGGTAAGGAAATTAAGCTTATATGTATTCTTAAGGGAAGCATATTCTTCTGCTGTGAACTTGCCAAGAGAATAACAGTTCCAGTAAAGATAGATTTTATGCAGACTTCAAGCTACGGAAGCGGAACAACTTCAAGTGGTAATATTGTAATTAAGAAAGAACTTGATGAGTCTATAGAAGGCGAACATGTAATAGTTGTAGAAGATATTATCGATTCAGGTAATACTTTATTCAGACTTATGCCTATGTTAGAGGAAAGAAATCCAGCAGACATATGTATATGTACACTTCTTGATAAGCCAGACAGAAGAGAAGTTGATATAGATGTTAAGTATAACGGATTTAATATTCCGGATGAATTCGTTGTAGGATATGGTCTTGACTATGACCAGATGTATAGAAATCTTCCATTTATAGGAGTTGTTCATCTTGATGATGAGAATTGATTATTACCTAATTACGAATATATGTAAGAATGGAGATTGATATGGATAATAAGAAAAATGTAAGATTTTCAGGAATGGGAATCTATATGATTATTGTGATTATTGCGGCGATGTTTATTATGTATGTTGCAAGAATGAATACAGGTACAAGCAATTATACTTATAACGAATTAGTTAACGATATCAGCAAGGGTAAGATAGAGAGCGTATCCATAAGACAGAATGCAGAAGTTCCAACTGGTGTTGTAACTGTTAAGGTGAGCGGTGAGCAGTCAGTTAAGAGTGTATATGTATCAGATGTTAAAGATGTAGAAGAACTTTTACTTGATAAGAATATAGAATATACACTTAAAGATGTTGCAAGACAGAGTGTTATGCTTACAACTATACTTCCATTTGGCTTAAGCATTCTTGTTATTGTATTCATTATGATGATGTTTACAAGACAGGCTGGTGGCGGTGGCAATGCCAAGATGATGAATTTTGGAAAGAGCAGAGCCAGGATGATAAGCAGTGCTGATAATAAAGTTACATTTAAGGATGTAGCCGGCCTTCAGGAAGAAAAAGAAGAACTTGAGGAGATAGTTGATTTCCTTAAAGATCCAGTAAGATATACTTCTCTTGGTGCAAGAATACCTAAGGGGGTTATTCTTACAGGTGCACCTGGTACAGGTAAGACACTTCTTGCCAAAGCTGTTGCTGGAGAGGCAAGCGTACCATTCTTTAGCATATCAGGTTCGGATTTTGTAGAGATGTTTGTTGGTGTTGGTGCTTCAAGAGTAAGAGATATGTTTGAGGAAGCTAAGAAGAACGCCCCTTGTATTATATTTATTGATGAGATTGATGCTGTTGCAAGACGAAGAGGAACAGGTATGGGCGGCGGCCACGATGAGAGAGAACAGACACTTAACCAGATGCTTGTTGAGATGGATGGTTTTGGTGTCAATGAAGGAATTATCGTTATGGCCGCTACTAACAGAATTGATATTCTTGACCCAGCTATATTAAGACCGGGAAGATTTGACAGAAAGATAGTTGTCGGCAGACCAGATGTTGCCGGACGACTTGAAATATTAAAGGTACACGCAGCTAAGAAGCCTCTTGGTGATGATGTTGACCTTGATAAGCTTGCAAGAACATCAGCAGGCTTTACAGGTGCTGATCTTGAAAATGTATTAAATGAAGCTGCTATTAATGCGGCAAGAAAGAAGAACAGATATATAACTAACGCAGATGTTGAAGAAGCATTTATTAAGATAGGAATAGGTGTTGAGAAGAAGAGTAAGATTATATCTGACAAAGAGAAGAAGATTACAGCTTACCACGAATCAGGACACGCTATATTATTCCACCTTTTACCAGATGTTGGGCCAGTTCATACAATATCAATCATTCCTACAGGAATGGGTGCGGCAGGTTACACAATGCCGCTTCCTGAAAGAGATGAGATGTTTAACACTAAGGGGAAAATGCTTCAGAATATCGTTGTAAGCCTTGGTGGACGAGTAGCGGAAGAACTCATATTTGATGATATAACAACAGGTGCTTCACAGGATATCAAGCAGGCAACACAGACAGCAAGAGATATGGTTACTAAGTATGGTTTCTCTGACAAGCTTGGTCTTATTAATTATGATACAGACAGTGATGAGGTATTCATCGGAAGAGATCTTGCACATACAAGACCATATGGTGAAGATGTAGCAGCACTCATTGATGAAGAAGTTAAGAGAATTGTAGATGAGTGTTATACCAAGGCTAAGAAGCTTATATCAGAGAATATGGACGTGCTTCATAGAAGTTCAGAACTTCTTCTTGAGAAAGAGAAGATTTCAAGAGAAGAATTTGAAAGTTTGTTTGAAGATAAGCCATATGGAGAGAGTTTATAATTAGGTATTAACAGAGATTTTGCAGTTAAAATGCAGTTAAATAATGGAAATGTATTTATACACAAAAAATATTTGGCAATAATTCACAAAAAAAGTTGCAATTTATTGTAAAGTTTGTGAACACTTATGGGGCTTTGTATGATATTATAATTAACGTAAAAACCCCCAATACATTATATATTTTTTGCTACACCCCATAATAAGTGAAATACCTTCTCCAAAAAGGACAGTCCCCCCAGACTGTCCTTTTTATTTGCACGAGTAACGATGAGAATGGATAATTTAAAGAAATCTTCCATCCTGCTTGCAGGAATGGAAATTTTTTAAATTATCTATTCGAGGAGCACCGCGTCATAGGTAAGAGCGTATTTTATAAAGTAAATAAATTACGAAGCAGAAACGCTCTTACCTATGCCATCGTTACGAGTTAAGAGAAGCCGTAAATTAAAGAAATCTTAATAAATATATCTTACAGTTGAATAAATACCCGTAATGATATAAAATTATATATGATTAATGTCAAGGAGTATTTTCTATGATAATAAGCGCAGGAGTTGAGAACCTTACATCATGGGAAAGAAAGCTTTTGTATATGTGTAATGCAAGACCAACCATTAATACAAGAGCTTTATTTTCTGATGCGACAAACGATTATAGATGTCCGGCAGAGCCTATGCCGGGTGATACAGTTAAGATACGATTAAGAACAGGTCGTTATAATGTAGACAAGGCGTATATATATGTTAATAATGTAGAATACCCTATGACAAAGATTAAGGCAGTTGGAGTATTTGATTATTACGAGGCTGAGATTAAAGTTAATAATGACAAATTATATTATTATTTCAAGGTAGAGACTGGAAAGGTTGTATGCTATTACAATCAGATAGGAGCTATTAAAGAGCTTAATACTTATTATAATTTCCAGATTATGCCGGGATTTAAGACACCTGACTGGGCAAAGGGCGCAGTTATGTACCAGATATTTGCCGATAGATTTTGCGATGGTGATAAATCTAATAACGTGCTTGATGATGAATACAGTTATATAGGCGAACACGTCTGTCAGGTTAAGGATTGGGATAAATATCCAGCCAATATGGGTGTAAGAGAGTTCTATGGTGGCGATTTGCAGGGCGTGCTTGATAAGCTTGATTATCTTAGCGAGCTTGGTGTCGAGGTCATTTATTTTAATCCGTTGTTTGTTTCGCCATCTAATCATAAGTACGATATACAGGACTATGATTATATAGACCCACATTTTGGTGTTATAGTAAAAGATGATGGGGAACTTTTAAAAGAAGGTGACCAGAACAATACTAATGCAACACGATATATTAACAGGGTTACAAGTAAGGAAAATCTTAAAGCGAGTAATGAGTTCTTTGCCAAGGCGGTAGAACAGATACACAGCAGAGGAATGAAAGTCATAATAGACGGAGTGTTTAACCATTGTGGTTCATTTAACAAATGGATGGACAGGGAACACATTTACAGTTCTAGTGATGACGATTATGCCTGCGGTGCATATGAGAAGTATGAAAGCCCATATCACAGCTTCTTTAAATTCTATGGTAATCAGTGGCCGGATAATGGTTCATATGACGGCTGGTGGGGACACGATACACTTCCTAAGCTGAATTATGAAGACTCAGATACACTTGAAAAGTATATTATAGATATTGGAAAGAAATGGGTATCTCCACCGTACAATGTAGATGGCTGGAGGCTTGATGTTGCAGCTGACCTTGGGTACAGCAAGGAATATAACCATACATTCTGGAAAAAGTTCAGACAGGCTGTTAAGGAAGCTAATCCGGAGGCAATAATACTTGCAGAGAATTATGGTGATTCATATGACTGGCTTCAGGGTGATGAATGGGATACGATTATGAATTATGATGCCTTTATGGAGCCTGTAACGTGGTTTCTTACAGGAATGGAGAAGCATAGTGATGAAATGCGCCCTGATTCATTAGGTAATCCTGATTATTTTTTTGGCGCTATGCACCATAATATGGCAAGAATGGGTGGACAAAGTTATTCTATATCTATGAATGAGCTTTCTAACCACGACCATTCAAGATTTCTTACAAGAACTAACCATATTGTTGGCAGGGTTGATAAGCTTGGATCAGAAGTGGCTAATCAGAATGTGAATAAGTTTGTATTTATGGAGGCTGTCATTATTCAGATGACGTGGCCGGGTGCACCAACTGTATATTATGGAGACGAAGCGGGAGTGTGTGGTTTCACAGACCCTGATAACAGAAGAACTTATCCATGGGGACATGAAGATAAGGAGCTTATAGACTTTCATAAGGCAGCAATAAAGATGCACAAGGAGAATGAGGTATTAAGAACCGGCTCGTATAAGCAGCTTTATTCAGCACATAATGTTATTGCATATGGAAGATTTACATCAGATGATGCAGTGATAGTTGTTGTTAATAATGGGGAAGATGAGATAAGAGTTAATATACCTGCCTGGGAGACTGGACTTGCTATGGATGATGATGTCGAGCAGATAATGGTAACATTTGAGGGCGGATATTCAACAGACAGACAAGGTTACAGACTTAAAGACGGAATTCTTAATATAGGCTTAAGAAAGACTTCAGCTACAGTGTTAAGACGTCTTAGATGGTAGATAATGCTGTTAAAATATAATACACAGAAGTAAGAATGAGGAGTAATGTATAATGGCAGTAGATAATAACGAGGAAAAGAATAAAATAGTTCTTAACCGTAAGATGAGATTATGGAACAAGTATAAGAAGCCGGTAATAGGTGTTATTTTGGCTGTAGTAGTTATTGCAGTTGTTGCAATTGTTCTTAAATTATGCAGTATTGGAAAGCCAGTGGAAGATAAGGCGACAACACTTGCCAATAACAATAATAATAACAATGATATAATTATTACACAGTCATCTATAGAGATGTCTAATAATGAAACAACAAGTGCAGCTGATACAGAGAGTACAACATCAGCTGTAACAGAAAGCACAACAAGCAGTACAACATCAGCAGCTCAGGTATCAGGCGGAGTTGCCAGGATTACAACTAAGGCAGAGATACAGGAATACACATCACGTTCTAATTATGATGATGCAGTATTCTTTGGTGATATGATTGTATCAGGTATAGGTGAATATGGTTATCTTGACACATCACGCATATTCTCAGATAATAACCTTACAACAGATAAGGCACTTAATTCAGTGTCAGGTGTTGCGGCGGCTAATCCATCTAAGGTATATGTCCTTGTTGGACTTAACGACCTTAACTATGGAACAAGGTCAGGAGAGAATGTAGCTGAGAGAATAGGTTCAATAGTAGAATCGCTTAAGGAAGCAATTCCATCAGTAAAGGTATATGTAGTGTCACTTCTTCCTATAACACAGAGCTTTGAGGCAAAGTCAAATGTAAAGATAACACAGGCGGCTATTGATGAAGCTAACAGCACACTTGCAGCCAGGGCGACAGAGTATGGAATGACATTTATAGATATAGCAGATGCATTTAAGGATGAGTCTGGATATCTTAATACAGATGTATCAACAGGTGGATATAACCTTAATCATAACTATTACCCATTCTTCCTTAATAATATATCGGGAGCGTCTAACTAATGAAATTTTATGTAATGTCACTATTTCCACAGATGATTTTGGATGGGTTGAATACAAGTATAACAGGCAGGGCTATAGATTCAGGAGTATTGTCTATAGAAGCTGTTGATATAAGGGATTTTTCCAATAATAAGCATATGAAGGTAGATGATTACCCATATGGCGGAGGAGCAGGAATGGTTATGCAGCCGGGACCCGTGTGCGATGCTTATGAGAGCATAGCATCAAGATGTTCAGGCAGACCAAGGGTTGTGTATATGACACCACAGGGGCATACATTTAACCAGCATATGGCAGAAGAATTTGCCAAAGAAGAAGAACTTGTAATTCTGTGTGGACATTATGAGGGAATTGATGAGAGAGCACTTGAAAGCATAGTTACAGACTATGTGTCAATTGGAGATTATGTTCTGACAGGTGGAGAGCTTCCGGCGATGGTTGTTATCGACTCAGTGTCAAGATTAGTTCCGGGAGTACTTAATAATGATGAGTCAGCCCAGACAGAGAGCTTCTCGGATGGTTTATTAGAATATCCACAGTACACAAGACCAGCCAATTACAAAGGTATGGAAGTGCCAGAAGTATTATTATCAGGTCACCACGGCAATATAGAGAAGTGGAGGCACGAGAAGTCGTTAGAACGTACTAAGAAGTACAGACCGGACTTATATGAGAAATATATGGCTGAGAACAATAATAACAGTTAAAATAATTGTTGACGGATAAGATATTTATGTGGTAAACTAATCAAGTCTTTTAGTGAATAACTTGATTGTTTACTACAGGATATTATGATGTGAAGTCACAATAAGCCTAGATAGCTCAGTCGGTAGAGCAGAGGACTGAAAATCCTCGTGTCACTGGTTCGATTCCGGTTCTAGGCATTTTATAATTGAATATAATTTAATTATGATGATATGCGGGTGTAGTTCAATGGTAGAACACTAGCCTTCCAAGCTAGATACGTGGGTTCGATTCCCATCACCCGCTCT
>ENA-UPXC01000608-UPXC01000608.1-human-gut-metagenome-genome-assembly--contig:-NODE-608-length-58905-cov-6.868821_pt1 | contig 58905 bp, 48 predicted proteins | sample MGYA00250047_ERZ773371 | MGnify/ENA primary metagenome ERZ773371 (study PRJEB29103, sample SAMN06111975) | human gut metagenome | biome: human gut; feature: ankylosing spondylitis patient; material... | reverse complement strand
TATTGTTTATGTAAATTCTTCAAAGATCGCTTCTTTTTTAAACTGCTTTTCTTTTCAGAAAGCGGATGCAAAGGTAAGAACTTTTAAGTATATCTTCCAAATATTTTCGGAAGTTTTTTTTCTTTTTTCTTTTTCTCGTCGTCTCTCTTTGCGAAAGGGAGATAAAAGAAGAAGAAGTTCTTAGCGCCGCCTCTATCAGGGAAGCCGACTCAGCGTCAGCCTCTTCTCGGAAAGCGGGTGCAAAGGTAAGAACTTTTAAGCATATCTTCCAAATGTTTCCGGAAGTTTTTTTCTTTTTTCTTTTAGAACGCTGTATTCCTGATCGGAATAAAGGCTAAAAGGAAAGAAAAACGTTGGAGTTCCTACACCGTTTCTGTCAGAATGTCAATTTCAAGGCTGACCGTCTCTTGGTTAGCGGGTGCAAAAGTAGCCGATATATCTATTCACTCCAAACATATCTGTCTTTTTTTCGAAACTTTTTTGAAACAATTTCGTAAATGGCTGATTGATAAGGATGTTGTAGAACATAAGTTTAAAGGGGAGGGGGAAGGGAATACATTATTATATATGCGTGCGCGTGTAGGGAGGTAGATTAACTCACCTACCACCTCCCCCCTACGGGGTACTCCTACTCCCAGGAGGAGGAGAAAGGGCCACCGATTCGCATTATTAAAAGTATTATAGGTAAGCTGGATTCGAAGGAGGAGGTTCTTGCAGAATTGTAGCAGCATCAAAGCAGGGACATTCTTTGATCCATTCTTCAGGTTCGATCTCACCGTTATGGTTCAGATCCGGACTCAGATCACGGTGTCCCACTACCCTACTGCCTGGATATTCTTTCAGCAAAAGCATTACCAGGACACGCAGGGAATGTTTCTAAAAGGTAGTTCGAGTATCACAGGAATGACCATTTGTGTCCAACCCGCCTTCATAACAAACACCAATCGAGTGAGCATTGTAGCCACGGGCATGCGCACCGGATTTATCAACGGGACGGAGGCTCTTGATGCTTCCGTCCTTACGTATATAATAGTAATAGCCTGCACCGGAGCCCCCCCGGCGCAGGTGATCTGTGATCAAGTCATATTCCGTATAGCAACGGTCAGCGCGGGTGGCGCTGCAATGAAGGACGATTAGATCAATCTTTCTCATAAGATATTAAATAAAGGTCACGTTAAATACACTTCATCGCCGTCATGGCATGAGCGCTCAAGGCACCCAGAACGGCAGAGGCAATAGCGATGACAATCTTCAATACAGTATCCAAAGATAATTTTTTCATGATTATTATAGTTTAGGTTAGTTATTAATGCGAATCAGCTATCCCAGAGGATTTTCATTCAGGCCACCGTCACCACCGGAGTTGCCGCCGGAATTACCTCCATCCGATGATCCGCCTTCCTTATCTTCCAATTTCTCTAAGGCAAAGGTTACATTTGCCGGACTTCGCGTAGCGGCATGGCTATTGTTTACCAGTTTCAGCTCCTTATCCGGTACAAAACGGATATTCACCCGTTTGATATTCTTCACGGTACACTCTGCCGAAGTAGCTACTCCCGGACAGCAAAATGTCATGTGAAACGTACCAAACAGGTTCAACTTCACCTTGTTCCCATTAGCCAGATTTTCCTGAACCTCCTCTACGAGAGCTTCGATCACATGTTTCACATCTCCTTTCGTCATCGCACAACTTTTCTGTATGGCGGCGGCAAGGGTATCCACATCCACAGTCTTGCACGTACCGGGTTTCTGACGGAGATAGAAAAATTGGGGAGACGCCGAATCAGTCACGATTTTTCTGCGCATATAGCGCTCTACGGTTACATCCATAAGTAAAACAAATTAAGTTAAGGTTTAAGTTATTATTACTCTTTCAAGTATGATACAAAGATACAACATCAGAGGGCGGAAGTCAAGCTTATTACTAAATATTTCTAAACAAACAATGACCGTTTTCAACCGATTCGAACCATATCACTTCGCATGCTTCATCAACCATTCATCAGGCGGGATATAATCCCCCATTTTTGTCAGACTGGGGTTATGTCCGAAATAAACATCACCCGTTTCACCATTCCTATGTTTCGCAACGATCACCACACCAAGCCCGTCAGAAGGATATTTACTCTTATGTTCCGTTTTCAAACCATGCAGGGCAGGACGATACAGCAACATTACCATATCCGCATCCTGCTCGATGGCACCACTCTCGCGCAAGTCGCTCAAAAGAGGCCGGCAATCGGGACGCCCTTCACTCATACGGTTCAACTGACTGAGCAACAATACCGGTACATCCAGTTCCTTAGCCATTAGTTTGGCCTTACGGGTGGCTTGCGCCACTTCCTGCTCACGATTGCGATTGTTCTGATCAGACTTCATATCACAAAGTTGCAGGTAATCCACGATGACCATATCGCATCCTCCCTTACTTTTCAGCATACGAGCCACCGAGCGCACATGATCCATACTGATCACCGGACTATCTTCCACCCGGATGGGAAGCTGGGAAAGCTGGCAGGAAGCCTCACGCACCTGGCGCAATTCGCTTGTGCCGAGTTGTCCTCTGCGCAAGTGTGAAGCATCTACATCTTCGGCGGCAGCAACCAACCAACGGTCTCCCAAACGCTCTCCCTGCATTTCCAGACTGAAAACCACTACCGAATGTCCCGCTGTTGCCGCTGCCCTAGCCAGATGCAATGCAAAGGCCGTTTTTCCTGCTGCCGGGCGGGCAGCAATGACATCCAGATCTCCCCGCTGCCACCCCGCCGTCAACTTGTCCAGATCTGTAAAACCGGTAGGGATACCGGTAATACCATTCCGGCTCCCTTCCACGCGTGCTTCTACCTGTGCCAGAGTATCTTCCATCAACTGGCCCATTGTGCGGAGATGGTCGGCAGTTCCCATCTCTCCTTCAAGACGGTCGAGCAAATCGTGTATGCCTGCCAGCACATCTGCTATATCCACGGACTCGTCGGAAGCCGCAGCCAGTAGTTTGTACGAACCCAGAATCACTTCACGGCGGACATACATCTCACGCAGTATGCACGCATGATATTCCAGATGTGCCCCCGATGCTACGCGTGAAGCAAGCCGCACCAACGTATAAGGACCGCCCACCTTCTCCAGATTACCACACGAAGCCAGTTCATTCTTCACCGTAAGTATATCAATCTGTTTCCCGGCACGAAACATGGCCTGAATGACAGCAAAAATCATCCGGTTCTGCTCGTTATAGAATATTTCGGGACGCAACTTATCAGCAACCAGGGATATAGCTTCACTCTCCACCAAGCAGGCGCCGAGCACAGCCTCTTCCAGCTCGGCATCCTGCGGATTCAAAATTCCTTTTTCTTTCATCCGATTTTTCAATTATCTATCGCTCACATTCAGTTATCATATTCATCCTGAAACAACTTATCTGCCAGATACTTCGCCGCCTGCCTGCAAAACTTCGTATCGCGCAGATGAAAGAAATACTCGTCAATATGTTCCAAAGCCTGTTTCCGTTCGTTCTGCGATAATTTCTTCCACTCCCTGAGAGCACTTTCCCTATTCTGCCGGGCCATACGGGTGGTTTCATGATATTCATTCCAGAACTGGCCAAAGCTTTCCTCCACGGCAGAATCCCCCTTTTTTCCGGTCTGACTTTTACCTGTCCACACGTCGTAGCCCGGTATGCGGATATGACTGGCACAGTCACCTTTCACTTGTTCAATGTTACCCTCGGCAACGAGTCTCATGAAGTAGCGCCGGGTTCGCCCAAGGCTCCATCCTAAAATTTCCGCCCAATGGCTATAGGAAATAACTGGCTCTCCACGTGCACAAACCACATTCGTATTCACACGCTTCACTACTGCTTCCGCATAATTGACATATGTCAGTATCCTCAAAAAGGCTTCCATATCTCCACTTGCTTCATGGTGTTCGTCAAATGCTTTCAAAAGTAAAGCTCGTGGTATCATAACATAACCTGTTGTTCCTAAATTTCTATCCATTTTTTATCATTGTTTTTGTTAGCGAGCACAAAAGTATGACAAGAAATCTATTTTCCGTCTCCCGCTTGTTTAGGTTGGTTGCAATCATCCGATACAGGTTCGTATTAGTCTAATAAATAGATACGCGGACGACGCGGATAAGGCGGACAAACACGGACTTTAATTTATCAATCCATCTGAAATTAATATATTCGGACAAAAACAGCAAACTTATTTTGAGTAGGTTTGCGGTTGATATAGCAGACTGATTATTAGACACCTACCCATTCCGGCAAACAGACATCCGTACAATCAACCGTACATGAATAAATAATATAAGAAACTAAAAGAAGGATATATTAAAATATATCCTTCGCATTTCCGGAGATTGAGACCAGTCTCCTTCTCAACTAAACGGCTGCTTTTCGAGTTCCTCTTTCGCCTGATTGGGAACGCCCAGATGCCGGATCACTATCGCAATCTGTAGTGGGGTCAGTGTGGTGACCTTATCGGTGTACTCCGCCTCCAGCAAGTCTGCATATAGTTGCGGTATCCCCTTAATATGTTTTCGGAACGAACGGATGGACGAACTGTTGTACTCACACGGATAATACGCCTGTGCCACTTCGGACAGAGGATGGCAACCTTGAAGCAGCCAGTCAAAATTTCTTTCTTTCATTATAGTTAAAAAATTAATTAGTACGGACTATGCATCCGTCTTTTAAAAATATCGGACGCAAAATTACAAAGAAATAAAAAGTCAAAAAATACGATACTCACAAGTTGAGTATCACCTTCCCCGTTCTTTCTTAAAATAAGAAATCACTGTAGCCGGACTGACAAAGCGGCGGTTCGGAATATGCAAACAACTTTCAAACAAATAGCGAGAACAGATGACATAACAGAAATAGGTATAATTGAGGTGTTGTATATGCATACGGTGCTGAATACGATCGTAAACACGGGAAGCATACATAAAGAATTCTTTCACTTCTGTACGTGAAACAATGCGATGCCGGCGACGTTGTTTCCTGACACGTTCCATCATGGCCAACACGTATTCTATTTGTCTGATATTCTCTGCATTATTCTGCATACTGCACAACAAATTTTCCATCCGCTCCTGTTGGCGAGTATAGCGTTGTTTGGTACGTTCAAGCCGTTCTTCCAATAGTGTTTTTGTCATTAAATTCATACTTTTCTTTTTATTAGTTATTAATTTGTATTTTAAAACACAGAAGACGCAGAGAGTGCAAATGAATACAATTTAGCATGTATTTATCTGTACTTCTGCGTCTTCCGCACCCTGATTTACATCAGGCAGTTCAATCACCGCTGAAACGGAATATTATTCTATTTTTTCCTGTACGCAACGGGTGGTGTGGGCGTCATAGTCTTCCATACCTACTACTGCTGGCGCTTTGTTTCCTTTTCTACTATCGGCCTCAAAAATCTCCTTATGTCCCATAGCTGTAATATACCCTACCGTTCCTACATAATTCAACTGGTTAATAAGAGGAGGATACCCCGTATACCGCAAGTAAAATTTAGAATCCGTATCATCATATTTCAAAAGTAACCCACCATCATCCTGTGTATTTACAGAAACTTTATTAGGATTACGTTTTGCCAAGACAGTAAGTTCACTTTGCTGAGGTATACGCCAACCTGCCGGACATGGATCATGAATCGTTTTAGTAACGCCCCATACCGGACGAGGATTAGATTCATTACACCAATGATTCCAACTACTCACATTTGAATTCCCAGCAATAGAAACCGGATTCCGGTAAGCAGTTTGCAATGAAACCGCCCCACTTCCCAAGGATTTGGGAACAATCGCATGAAAACCATCCGGTTTATACCTGTTCATAATATGCTTTGGGGGTGCATCCTCACTAAGTATAAACTTATAAACTTCGACTAACTTCTGCGTCGTGTAGCTACTTGGGAATGGGTCTTTACGCCCTTTCTGAAAGTGAAAGCCATTGTTACGGGACATTGTAAGAATATCTTTCGGAATAGCATTGAACGCTCCTTCATAAGCGCCCAGATTCCGATCCATCATAATAGCGGCAATAGTACCGTCAGAAGAACTGACCGGTACCAGTTTCAGTTTCCGCTTCGTCTCCGGTGTCAGCACCGTTTCGGTTCCCGAGGCATCGGGATGATAATCCGTCACCCACACATGCCAACTCCAAAGGATATTTCCCGTACCATTTTCTCCGTCGTAAGCGGCAATCACACCACTTCCGCCGGATGTATTGGCTGCTGCGCGACAGTAAATAAGACACTGCCCCACTCCATTGGCGGGAACCAGTGTTATGGATGAACCGTCTGTACGCTTTATATCCACAATGTTGGTATGGTCGTCGTCACTGTTGGCAATGCCCATCACAGGATCGCCCACATCACCGTTTTCCTTAGTCTGCCAAAGTAATTTCACGGATTTTATCCCGGAACTACTGCACCACTCCACCAGTTTGTCATTCGTTATAGAGTTCCCACCCTGATGAAACGAAAACGGATCGAAACAGAACGCAGCACCCGGTGTAACCATGAAGCAATTGGCAGTGGGGATAAGATTATTGTTATTTTGGGAGGCCGGTATAGGGTCGATATACATTACGCGTCCGTCATTTGCAGGAATACCTGTATGATTGAAATTCACGGTATAATTGTAATTGGTGTTACCAAAAACATTGAAATCCGATGCTTCCCTGCCACCCAGATAAACACGATAGTCCAATTTCTTCTTCATATCTGTTTTGTTCACTGCCACAAAATTCACAAAAGCACTTCCCTGGGGTGCATTGGCTTTTGTACGTAGTATCTCCGAAGTAGCAGCAGCAGAATTGCCACGCGCATTGGCAGGAATCCAGCAAGAATAAGTGCCACTGTTGCCCACCGAAGGGACTTCAATCGTAGTGAATTGCTGGATAAGAGACGGATAAGTACCGTCGTTTTCATCCGGTGCATCTACCACGGTATATCCCAAAGGTACGCTCTGAATCAAAATCTGCTTCATATCAAAATCACTGACGGTATAGGTCCATTTCACCGTGAGACGGGTTGCCAGACGTTTCAGTCGGAGGCGGACGTCATAAGCTCCGTCAATACTCTGGATGATGTACTTGCCTGATTCCTGCACCACTTTCACATGTTTCAGGTGAAGTACATAAGGCATCTTGTTCATGCTTGACTGGTCCGTCGGGTTTATCCGGCTAATCACTGTCGAGTCAGCGGTTATATTTTCCTGCACTTTCTGTAAAGTTCTGGTTCCCAATTCGGTTTTAACAGTATTACCGTTTCCGCGTGCTACAATCACCAGTTGGCAATCGTCACTTGCCTGCAGTGTTACATCCAGGGCTGTGCCGATGGTGGCTTGCGCAAAAGTCGTACCTGCCAAGTATGTACCTGCGGAGTTGTACTGCCTGATCTCCAGGTTATATAAGGCATCCGGAGTGAGTTCGATAACATCACGGGTTAATACTTGGGGGCACAGGCTCGCGCTGAAGGCGGTTATACCGCCTTCAGCGCGAGCCCGAGGCGAGCCCGAGGCGAGCCCGAGGCGAGCCCGAGGCGAGCCCGAGGCGAGCCCGAGGCGAGCCCGAGGCTATTTCATATCCGTCGGTTTCGGGAGCGAAATCGAATGCCAGCGGCACCGTCACCAGTTTCTCATTATCCATCGGGATTTCTCCCTCGGTTATCTTATCCTCACATCCGGCCAGCCCACTCATAAGTGCAACCAGCCCTAAAAACATAGTAAAAATACTTCCAAATTTCATTCGTTTCATATTTATATCAATTTTATAAAATAGTTCATTATCTCCAAAACAGACGGTCTATTCACTATAAACAGACCATCCGTTTCACTGTTACAGATAGTCTGTTCTACATAAACAGACCATCTGTTTTTATTCTTCATTCCTGCATACAGCACAGGCGATCCGGAATATCGGAAAACAAACCGTCCCGCCTCATGCACTTCTGTGCACGGGGCGGGACGGAAAACAATATCTTATAATCTAACTACCTGAATTATCGGTTCACCAAAACAGGCTTTCCCACTATCTCTTCAAATTTTAACTTCCTTGCTTTCTCTGCAACTCAATTACAATCTCATCCGTCAGATAAGCCGAACTCATCAGATGCAAATCTCCTCTCCGTTGTGATAAATAAGTATACGTGTCACTCCCGTAGAAAACATCAAGCGCCTGTTCCTGAGAAAGGTTCAGGACAGAAATCAGCCGTTCTACGATAGACAGATATTTAGCTTGCAAAGCCGGGTTTGCATAAGGTGCCGGAGATTCTGACACTCCAGTCACTAACCGGACTTTCTCGACAAAATGCAAATGACGATTGATGATCTCCTGATTCACAATGCAAATTTGATTATTCGGTTCCTGATGTATAAGGCGCATTAATGCTTCTTCACGTGTATAGTCGCCCCTCAAATATAAATCAATGACACGTACCACCCGATCATCTGCAATGCCGCCTTCAATCAAATCATACTCCTGCCACAATGTGTGCCCGCTACGGCAGGCTGTCACAAAATCAAGCCAGGCAGCATCATACGCCTCGAAGTGCAAGCAGCGGTATCCGGTATCTGCCATCACCGCATCCATATCCAACTGATATACACTGAGCCAGGCTGCGGAATGATCGCGTATATCAGCTACACGCAATGCCCAACGTTCTGCCTGAGCACGAATATCAGTAACGTAAAATCCTACACCGAAATCAAGGTTCGGACGGCATACACCTGCCAACGGATTCTCTACCGAACAAACCGAACCATGGTATACGGTCAGCATCTCTCACCTCCTTCCGCCATCTGATTATAGGGTACATACCCCTCGGGCAACCACTGCGCATCACGGTAAAAAACATATTCCAACAAAGAATCGACAATATACGTTTCTCCTTGCGTATGCAAAGTGTCGTAATATGACTTCACATAATTCTCCAGCGCACCTGTCGCTTTCAATTTACGATAGACTTCCGAACCGCAACGCCCCAACCGGACAGCCGTACTTTCAACGCAAAAGATGATAAACTCAAGTAACTTATCTTCTTCTTTCATGCTCTATTAATGAACTGATTCTATCAACAGGTAAAAAATAAATGCTTTATAATACAGCAATCTCTTCAACTGTCAGACCGGTAATCTTAGAGATTAATTCACAATCCAAACCTTCTGCTTTCATTTTACGGGCATTAGCCAAACGCTCTTCTTCACGTCCTTCTTCGCGTCCTTCTTCACGTCCTGCCGCTCGACCTTCTGCACGTTCAGTATAGATGTTATCACGGAGAATGACAATATTATCCAAATGCCGATAATAGGCTTTCAACTCATCTTTTGTCATCCTATCTATCTTCAGGTGTTCACGAACCTCCTCCAAACCGGGAGCGGTAGCGCTGTCGGGAATATCGCCTGTATTCAAATAATGAATCCATTCCTCTAACGGGCTTTTGGCAACCTGATTGAAATCATTCACCTTCAAAATATAATATTCAGGATAAAGCTGACTGACAGTATCGACACTGAAAGTCTGTTTCTGGAAAGGCGTCAGTTCCAGAATATCTCCTTCATGGATACCACGAAACTCCGTTTTACCATGATATACAATATCCTTTCCATTACCTAAAGAGAAATATACGATATTGACACTGTACACCTTACGCACCTTATCATATCCTTCGCCGCGATTGATATATTCCGTCACAAGTTTGGAAGTTCCGAACAACATACGCTGAAAATAAGCGTATTCATTATTATTCTGTACTTCAATCAGGATAAGTTCGCCTTTTGAATTTTCAGCAAGCATATCCACACGATTGTACTTATCAAACTCATCTTCCTGGTTGCTTTCGCTTTCCAGAAGTTTCTGAATCTTGATATTTTCTTTCAACAGGGTAGTCAGGAACCCTTCCAGTACCCCAAAATTGGCTTTGTTGCGCAACAAACGCTTCATAGCCCAATCGAAACGAATATAATTACCTGCCATCAGTTCGTCTCCTTTCTCTTGTTTTGTTTTCATGTCAACAAAGGTAACAGGAAAATGTTGAATATCAAACGGCGAATAAATATTTATTTTAACTCCCTTTCCTCGTATATTAAATAGGATGAGACAAAGATACTTTCTCTACAATCCACTTCTCAATATTCCGCGTCTTGTTACTGAAATTGACACCAATCTTAAACAACTGCCGGCCGTCCTTCTCGAAAGGCTGTGCATAGCCTTTCTCGTTGATCTGCTCCATGGCCTCCTCGGCGGTGCCGTCCAGCTTGAATTCCATCACATAGATGAAACGGTCCGTCTGCAACACCAGGTCAATGCGCCCGTCCGAAGTATGGCGCTCCGCATTGACATAGAACCCCAACAGTTTGTAAATGATGAAAAGCACATTCTGATAGTGCAACTCCAAGTCACTCACCAGCTCGTAAGGGGTATCCGCAAAGAAACTGCGAAGACGGCTGAAGAAAGAGTCAACGTCTCCGGCACGCAACTCCTTCACGAACTTTTGTATCTCAAAAGGAGCCTCTACTTTACTGAGCCGGGTATAGAAAGGTACCAAAAACTTGATGAAACCCTCTTCTACCTCCCTATTCGGGAAACCGAGACGATAAAGGCCGAATTCCTTGTCGTACCCTTTTATGGTGAGATACCCACTCTGAAAAATCATAGGAATGGGGTCTTCGTCACCATAGATGCTATTCAGAACATCAGCGTCAGTCTGAACGTGCGCCATGCGTTCCAAATCATAATGATTACGCTTTAACAATTCCACAAGATAAGTAGGCGTACCCGTCTCAAACCAATAGTTACTGATCTCCTTATATTTGAAAGCATTCAGCAGACTGAAAGGATTATAGATACCTATGGAGTTATGCGTGAAATGATAACCGTCATAATTCTCTTTCAGGCGTGAACAGAGGGCCTCATACGTCAATTCCTGCGCTTCGGCAAATTCGTGAAGTTCCGCTTCCAGATTCTCATGGATTTCCCGCTCACTGACACCACAGATTTCAACGTATGTGTTCCGCATCGAAATGTCGTCCAGATTATTCAGGTCACTGAACACACTAATCTTACCAAACTTCGTAACTCCCGTCAGCAAAGCGAACTTGATGCAGCCGTCCAAAGTCTTCAATACCCCGTAAAAGGGTTTCAGCATATTGCGAAACTCACGTTGCAAGGCTTCATTGCCGATGGCTTGCAACATAGGTTTATCATACTCGTCCACAAGGATGACGACACGTTGGCCCGTCTGCTGACAAGCGCGCTCAATAATTCCCGCAAAACGCAATGAAAGGGAACGCTCGGACGGATTAGCACCGTAGAGTTCTTCCCATTTGGCCAGTGACTTCTCCAGGATGTTATTAAGACTTTCGGGAGTATCATACTTTTCAATATTGAGGTCAAGATGCAGGATAGGATATTCTATCCAGTCCTTTTCCAACTTTTCCATCGCCAACCCGGTGAACAGCTCCTTCTTCCCTTGGAAATAGGCTTCGAGGGTAGAAACCAGCAAACTCTTTCCGAAACGGCGCGGACGGCTCAGGAAATAATAACGTCCCGTCTTCACCATTTGATAAATCAAAGCCGTCTTATCTATATAGAAATAGTTATCTCTACGAAGACTTTCGAAATTCTGAATACCGATAGGATAAATTTTGCTGCTCATACACATTGCTTTTTACATTGTTTACGTACAGCAAAGATAGCAATTGTTTTCCGTTATTCCAGCATGTCAAAGAGCGAAATATAATAGCTTTTCAATTCTATTTTTGTTCCTGAATACAGCGAAGTTGATGAGCGTCACTTTGGTATATATCTCCTCTTATCTTATATTCCGAACTACCAGTAAGAAACCAGAACATCCATCCATTATTCCCATTCTTGTTTCTGGAACATACTCCTGCAAAGGTCCCGATAAAACCAAAAGTGGTCGTACTCCTGTCATATCCTGAGAAACGGAGAAAAACTGAATGTCCGTCCTTCCGGTCAAAAAACAGCAGACAGCCTCCGTCATCGATCATTGTCGTCTTATTTTTTATATTCGTACTACTAAGTGAAGAACCTCCTTGTACTAAAGCGTTGAGATCATCTTTTGACGGTACTCTCCACCCCACAGGACATGGATCGGACAAGGTCTTATTCGTTTCATCCCATCCCTTGGGAGATTCCCCTCTCCAACCGCCATAATACAAAAGAGGATTTCGGCATGACTCCTGCAAACCGGGATTTCCGGATCGACTGCTATTCACTATATAAGTAATCCCATCCGCACCATAACGATTCAACATCCCTTCGGGCGGAGTGGACGAAGTTTTATTATTAACTTCAGTAATTTTTTTAGCTGTATAACTACTGGGAAATGGATCTTTGCGTCCCCACTGATAATGAAAACCGTTAGCTTTAGACTTATCCACATATGCTTCCGGCACCTCGTCAAGATAACCCGCCATCGCTCCTAAACTTCGATCCATCATAGGCAGTACACTCGCATTATTCCATGAAAAAAGCAATTTCCGTTTATTGACCGGCTCCAAGACTTGTTCACCTCCACGGGTATCCGGTTTATAATCCGTCACCCAGACATGCCAACTCCAGACAATGTTTCCTGTACCATTCGGACCGTCGTATGCAGCAATCACTCCATTGCCTCCAGTGGTGTTGGCAGCTACACGGCAGTAGATGCGGCATTGCCCTTTATTATTGGCAGGCACCGTATTGATATCACTATTATCTATCGTTCGTTTGATGTCTACAATATTGGTATGATCGTCATTACTATTGGCAATCCCCATTACAGGATCACCCACATCACCGTTTTCACGGGTTTGCCAAAGCAGCCTTACTGATTTGATACCTGTACCGGCGGTACCATACCAGCCTGTCATTTGTGAATTAGTGATCTCTGTTCCGTTTTGCTGGAATGCGAAAGGGTCGAAGCAGAACGCACCGCCCGGCTCTACCATAAAGCAATTGGCGGTAGGCACCAGGTTATCATTATTTTCCGAAGCCGGAATAGGGTCGATATACGTCACACGATTATCACCTGTAGGGATGCCGACGTGCGCGAAGTTCACGGTATAAGCATAATCTTTGTTGCGATACATATTGAAATCCGTAGAAGGGCCGGAACCGATATAAACACGGTAGTCGAGCTTCTTCTTTCCGTCAGTTGTATTCACGGCTACGAAATTGAAAAAGGTACTGCCTACAGGGGCATTCGCTTTCGTGCGCTGCGTTTCCGTGGTAGCGGTAGCACTTTCGCCACGCACATTGGCGGGTACCCAGCAGGAATAAGAACCATGTGCGGCATTGGCATCCGCAACAGGTATTTCAAGCGTGGTGAACTGCGAAACGATGGAGGGATAGGTGCCGTCAGTCTCCGGTCTATCCACGATGGTATAGTTCAACGGTACACTCTGAATCAGGAGTTGTTTCAATTTATAATCTGTAACACTATAATCCCACGTTACAGTCAGACGCGTAGCCAGACGTTTCAGCATCAGGCGCATGTCGTAGCTGCCGTCCGGACTCTGAATGATAGCTTTACCATTGACAACGGCTACCTTTACATGCTTCAAATGAAGCACGTAAGGCATAGCGTTCATGCTCCCCGCAGCCGAGGGGTCAATCGCATTTATCACGGAAGAATTTACTATCATACTTTGTACTTGTTCTAATGTTTTTGTTCCTAAAGCCGTCACTGCAGGACCGTTGCCACGGGCTACCAATACCAACTGGCAGTCATCAGACGCCTGCAAAGTGACGTCCAGACTTGTGCCGATGTTAACGGTGCCGTAATCATTTCCCGTCAGGTGGTTTCCGTTGACGTCGTACTGACGGATTTCCAGGTTGTAAAGCTGATCCGGAACGTCAGTCGAGGCACGAGTTATCACACCGGGCAACAGGCTCGCGTTGAAGGCGGTAGAACCGCCTTCAACGCGAGCCGTTGCGGCGAGCCGTTGCGGCGAGCCGTTGCGGCGAGCCGTTGCGGCGAGCCGTTGCGGCGAGCCGTTGCGGTACAATTCACCAATGGATTCTTCGGCGAAGCCGAAACTCAAAGGTACTGTGACCAGTTCTTGCCCTGACACCGGAGGCACCGGATCATCTATCCGGTCATCACATCCGATAGTACCACTACATAGGGCTGTAAGCCCCAAAAGCAAATAAATATTTCTTTTAAATATCCGTTTCATATATTCTTGTTTTAATTATCAATTTTAGTACAGGAATAGCAGAAAACAAGCCGTCCCGCCTCATGCACTTCTGTGCACGGGGCGGGACGGAAAACTTAATGACAAATATCTTTTTTCGGATATATCCTCCTAAATCAACTTTGCTTCTCTACAATCCACTTCTCAATGTTTCGCGTCTTGTTACTGAAGTTCACGCCAATCTTGAACAGTTGCCGGCCGTCCTTCTCGAAAGGCTGTGCATAGCCTTTCTCGTTAATCTGCGCCATGGCCTCCTCGGCGGTGCCGTCCAGCTTGAATTCCATCACATAGATGAAACGGTCCGTCTGCAACACCAAGTCAATGCGCCCGTCCGAAGTGTGGCGCTCCGCATTGACGTAGAACCCCAACAGTTTGTAAATGATGAAAAGCACATTCTGATAGTGAAGTTCAAGATCGCTCACCAACTCGTAAGGGGTATCTGCAAAGAAACTGCGAAGACGCTTGAAGAAAGCATCAACGTCTCCGGCACGCAACTCCATCACGAATTTTTGTATTTCGAAAGGAGCCTCCACTTTGTTGAAGCGGGTATAGAAAGGTACCAAGAACTTGATAAAACCTTCTTCTACCTCCTTGTTCGGGAAGCCGAGACGATAAAGACCAAACTCCCTGTCGTACCCTTTTATGGTGAGATACCCACTCTGAAAAATCACAGGGATGGGGTCTTCGTCACCGTAGATGCTATTCAGAACATCGGCATCAGTCTGTACGTGTGTCATGCGCCCCAAATCGTAATGACTACGCTTTAACAGCTCCACCAGATAAGTAGGCGTACCCGTCTCAAACCAGTAATTACTGATCTCCTTGTATTTGAAAGCATTCAGCAGACTGAAAGGATTATAGATACCTATGGAGTTGTGCGTAAAATGATAACCGTCATAGTACTCTTTCAGGCGCGAGCAAAGGGCCTCATACGTCAGTTCCTGCGCTTCGGCAAATTCGCGAAGTTCCGCTTCCAGATTCTCATGGATTTCCTGTTCACTGATACCACAGATTTCAACATATACATTCCGCATCGAAATGTCATCCAGATTATTCAGATCGCTGAACACGCTTATCTTACCAAACTTCGTAACCCCCGTCAGCAAAGCGAACTTGATGCAGCCGTCCAAAGTCTTCAACACCCCGTAAAAGGGTTTCAGCATATTACGATACTGCTGCTGCAAGGCTTCATTGCCGATGGCTTGCAACATAGGTTTATCATACTCGTCGATGAGAACTACGACACGCTGTCCCGTCTGTTCATAAGCTAAACGAATGACATGAAAAAAGCGTTCTTCCGGCGCACGGTCGGCGTATGGGCTGTTATAAGCTTGCTCCCAGATTTCAAGATTTTTGTTCAGTTCTTCAAGCAGGGAATCGGCATCTTCATAGTTACGGGCGTTCAGATCCAGATGCAGCACCGGATAACTTATCCAGTCCTTCTCCAGCTTCTCCATCGCCAACCCGGTGAACAGTTCCTTCTTCCCCTGAAAATATGCTTCGAGGGTGGAAATCAGCAAGCTCTTTCCGAAACGGCGCGGACGGCTCAGGAAATAATAACGTCCCGTCTTCACCATTTGATAAATCAAGGCCGTCTTATCTATATAGAAATAGTTATCCCTACGAAGACTTTCGAAATTCTGAATACCAATAGGATAAATCTTGTTGCTCATACACATTGCTTTTTACGTTGTTTACGTGTAGCAAAGATAGCAATTGTTTTCCGTTATTCCAGTATGTCAAAGAGCGAAATATAATAGCTTTTCAATTCTATTTTTGTTCCTGAATACAGCGAATGGTGTGGGAGTCACTCTTGTACATAGAGGAAGACTCGTACGTTGAACCCACATCCAACCTTGCGGCTGCATATCCCTTAGTAGTATTATCTTGAGTACAAGACCAAATCGTACATAAACTGCCAATCTGCACAAATGTGTTGAAATACCTGCCATATCCCGTAAACCTGAAATACGAAGTATGTCCGCTACCCTGAGCCTCATAATAGACCAGATAGCCTCCATCTTTGCTCTTAGTGGCGTCATTGCTTACATTCTTTCCGCTATGCACCACCGCTCCCATGTCTGTTCTTGAAGCCACTCTCCATCCGGCCGGACACGGGTCCCAAACTGTTTTTGTATTTCCCCAAACGGCTGATCCCATCTCAGTAGTCCACTCCGGGCCTACCCCTGTCGTGATGCCACCAGGAGCAGTCCCCTTTTTAGCATAGAAAACGGTTGGAGTTTTACAGACTCCCCGAAGATCTGTGAGATCCATTTTACCATCATTCACTACATAAGTAATGCCATCCGCTTCATAGCGATTCTGCATACCTTCGGGAGGAGTAAGTGAATTTTTATTATCAATCATTTCGATTTCTTTTTCCGTATAACTACTCGGAAACGGGTCCTTCCTGCCCCACTGATAATGCAGACCGTTTGTTTTCGACATATCCCGATAGCTGGCCGGAGCCGCATCCACATACCCCGCCATAGCTCCCAGATTCCGGTCCATCACAGGCAATACATTAGGATTTCCATAAATAAAACGCAATTTCCGTTTATTAACCGGAGATAATACCTGCTCACCTCCTGTACAATCGGGCGTGTAGTCAGTAACCCAGATATGCCAACTCCAAAGGATATTCCCAGTTCCGTTTTCGCCATCGTACGCTACTATCGCTCCATTACCACCGGTGGTGTTTGAAGCAACACGACAATAGATACGACATTGGCCGATATCATAAGCCGGTCCGGTAAAAGAACTTCCATCCGCATTTTTTATATCCACAATGTTGGTGTGGTCGTCCGCACTATTGGCAATCCCCATTACCGGATCACCCACATCACCATCTTCTCTTGTCTGCCAAAGCAATCTCACCGACCGGATACCGGAACTTGAACTACACCACCCTTTCAAAGAAGCATTGGTGATCTCTATTCCGTTTTGCTGGAATGCGAAAGGGTCGAAGCAGAACGCACCGCCCGGCTCTACCATAAAGCAATTGGCGGTGGACACCAGGTTATCATTATTTTCCGAAGCCGGAATAGGGTCGATATACGTCACACGATTATCACCTGTAGGGATGCCGACGTGCGCGAAGTTCACGGTATAAGCATAATCTTTGTTGCGATACATATTGAAATCCGTAGAAGGGCCGGAACCGATATAAACACGGTAGTCGAGCTTCTTCTTTCCGTCAGTTGTATTCACGGCTACGAAATTGAAAAAGGTACTGCCTACAGGGGCATTCGCTTTCGTGCGCTGCGTTTCCGTGGTAGCGGTAGCACTTTCGCCACGCACATTGGCGGGTACCCAGCAGGAATAAGAACCATGTGCGGCATTGGCATCCGCAACAGGTATTTCAAGCGTGGTGAACTGCGAAACGATGGAGGGATAGGTGCCGTCAGTCTCCGGTCTATCCACGATGGTATAGTTCAACGGTACACTCTGAATCAGGAGTTGTTTCAATTTATAATCTGTAACACTATAATCCCACGTTACAGTCAGACGCGTAGCCAGACGTTTCAGCATCAGGCGCATGTCGTAGCTGCCGTCCGGACTCTGAATGATAGCTTTACCATTGACAACGGCTACCTTTACATGCTTCAAATGAAGCACGTAAGGCATAGCGTTCATGCTCCCCGCAGCCGAGGGGTCAATCGCATTTATCACGGAAGAATTTACTATCATACTTTGTACTTGTTCTAATGTTTTTGTTCCTAAAGCCGTCACTGCAGGACCGTTGCCACGGGCTACCAATACCAACTGGCAGTCATCAGACGCCTGCAAAGTGACGTCCAGACTTGTGCCGATGTTAACGGTGCCGTAATCATTTCCCGTCAGGTGGTTTCCGTTGACGTCGTACTGACGGATTTCCAGGTTGTAAAGCTGATCCGGAACGTCAGTCGAGGCACGAGTTATCACACCGGGCAACAGGCTCGCGTTGAAGGCGGTAGAACCGCCTTCAACGCGAGCCGTTGCGGCGAGCCGTTGCGGCGAGCCGTTGCGGCGAGCCGTTGCGGCGAGCCGTTGCGGCGAGCCGTTGCGGTACAATTCACCAATGGATTCTTCGGCGAAGCCGAAACTCAAAGGTACTGTGACCAGTTCTTGCCCTGACACCGGAGGCACCGGATCATCTATCCGGTCATCACATCCGATAGTACCACTACATAGGGCTGTAAGCCCCAAAAGCAAATAAATATTTCTTTTAAATATCCGTTTCATATATTCTTGTTTTAATTATCAATTTTAGTACAGGAATAACAGAAAACAAGCCGTCCCGCCTCATGCACTTCTGTGCATGGGGCGGGACGGAAAACAATATTACGCTTCTTAAGGATGAAAACCTACATAATAAAAGAGAGTACGTGTGCTATAACCATCTGCTGATATTCCGTGTCTCCGCACTGAATTCCACACCCAACTTTATCACTTCGCGTCCATCCGCTTGATAAGGGATCAGATAACCTTTGTCGTCAATCTGCTGCAAGGCTTCTTCCGCCGTTCCGTTCAGCTTAAATTCAAAGACGTAGATATATTTAGGGGTCTTTACTATCGCGTCTGCACGACCGGCGGCACTTTTCACTTCGACTTGGGTGAACTGCCCCATAAGTTTGAAGACCAGATAGAACACCACCTGATAATGACGTTCGGTCTTCGCGTTCAGCTCATAAGGGAAATCCGCAAAAAAAGCCTGCAGGCGGGTGAGAAAGGCGTTGTAATCACCCACGCGCAACTCCTGCACAAACTTACCGATATAAAAGCCCTGATCGCTGTTCGTCATCGAAGTATAGAATGGGACAAGAAAATTGATAAATCCATAGCGAACTTCGTCGTTGGGAAACTGCAACAGGTAATTACCAAATTCTTTGTCGTAACCCTTTATAGTGAGGTATCCGCTCTGATAAATCAGCGGAATCGGGTTATTAGCTTCTACACGGTACTCGGAGAACATGGAAGACGGAGCTTCGATGCCATTGAGCAGAGTACGAAGATCATACTCCGACTTCTGAAGTATCTCGACAAGGAATGTCGGAGTACCCGTCTGGAACCAGTAGTCTCCCAATTCCCGTTTACTGAAAGCATTCAGCACACTGAAAGGATTAAAGACCCCGTCTCCTTTCGGATGAAAGTGATAGCCATCATATTGACGTGCCATTTTGTCTACGGTTTCTTCTGCAGAAAGTTCATTTACCCTACCGAATTCTTCTATTTCGAGTGCAAAGGTTTCAATCAACTCTGTACGGGTGATGCCGCAAACAGTGGCATACGAATAATCGAGGCTGATATCATTCAGTTGGTTCAGATCACTGAACACGCTGACTTGCGAAAACTTTGTGACTCCCGTAAGGAATACGAAGCGCAGGTAGCGGTCGGCACTTTTCAGCACGCCGTAAAAGGCTTTCAAGGTCTTACGGTAATCTTCCAGCAAGGCATCGTTGCCGAGGGCTTGTAGCAAGGGTTTGTCGTATTCATCCACCAGCACCACTACGCCACAGCCTGCCTGTTCGGAGGCACGGCGGATAACACCGGAGAAACGTGTGGAGAGGGTATTTTCACGAACGTCTTTACCAAAACGATCTTCCCATATATTCAGATTATTATTGAGAATATCCTCCAATCGTTTTTGGGAGTCATATTTTTCCGCATTCAAGTCCAGATGCAGCACCGGATACCGCTTCCATTCCGTCTCCATCTTTTCGATGGCAAGACCTTCAAAGAGTTCTTTCTTCCCTTCGAAGTAAGCCTCGAAAGTAGAAAGAAGCAGACTCTTGCCAAAACGGCGCGGACGGCTCAGAAAATAAGGTTTACCTGTATTGGCTATACGCCAAACAAACGCTGTTTTATCTACATACAGATAGTTACCTTGGCGAATATCCACAAAGGTTTGTATACCGATAGGGAGCTTGCGCATCAATGCATTATATTCCATAAACATCCATTTTTCTTTTTAATAGGTTCAAAGATAATCATTATTTCCCATAATCAATCGCTGATATTTTATCAAATCAATGAATTACAGGAAATAGAGTCATTTTTCGCTATTTCATTCCAATGATGAATATAGCTATTGTTTTCCGTTATTCCAACATGTCAAAGAGCGTATCATAAAAGAAACCATCAAGGCTTCTTCCGAATATTATCCTGCACACACCTCACTGAAAAGCCGAATTTCCAGTCGATAGGATGTGTAACTGCAATGGCATTATCCTGAATCTGATAAATCAACATACCACTCGTAGTCTTCGTTCCATGTTCAGAAGTCCACTGATAAACCGTACTATTCTTTTTATCCCGGTAAGTGCCATTCATTTCACGAAGCGAAACGGCAGGAAAGAATATGGATTTATCCCCATCCGGACCTACTGAAGTTCCATAGTAAATAAATCCTGAACCCACAAAATCCGGTTCTTGTACTGCACCGGTAATGGAAGATATGGTAGAGCCATTGTAGAACATTATGTTGTTGAACGTCGGTTTAATCGATTCCAGTGCTCCGGTAGTACCATCATTGGCTCCGAATCCTATCCACATACAATACTTGAATGTACCATCATCATTAAAGATAGAAGAATTGTATGACAAGAGAGCCGATTGTGTAACACCATTGGAAGGAACCCTCCATCCTTTAGGACAAGGATCATAAATAGTTTTAGGACCATCCCCATTCCAATTATAAGATATGGCAGGATATTCATTATTCGTACCTGTACTATACGTCAATGGATTTTGTATTAGCTGTTCCACCGAAGTCAGTTTTTGTTTTTTTACATCCAACGGTTCACCTGCTTCATCAAAAATAGTCTTTGTCTCTTTTGTTGTGCCGTCTGCTGCAGCAAAGAACGGATCTTTACGCCCTCCCTGATAAAGCAAGCCAAGAGTACGCCGTCCGTCAATCTGGTTATCTTGCATACCTGCCTTGGTAGCTCCCAGATTGCGATCCATAATGACACATTTATAGAAAGCTCCGGCAGCATCCGTCCACGAGATACCCTGATATACCTGTACCGCACCACCTTGAGTCGCATTCCGGGCATCGTTGATGGCAGCCTCGCGAGTAACTCCATCCGTTATTTTACTTGCATCCAGCCCAGCCGGTACATAGTCGCTAATCCAGATATGCCAGCTCCATACGGTGACACCTGACTGATTTACAGCTTCTATCACTGCATTTCCTCCCTTGGTAACAGGTACTTCTACGTGTACCAATGCTTTATTTAAATCTCCTACATCCGTAGCATTTACCAAATTAGAATGGTTATCCTCATCTACAACATATCCCAATACCAAATCACCAGAGGTTCCGGTATCTTTCGTCTGCCACAATACCCGGACATGATCGATAGCCTTATCAGCAGATAATGTAGCACCATCCGTCAGATAAGTATTCCACCCATTCGTTCCTGCCTCGTGCTTATAAGGGTTGAAGCAGATATTCGTACCCGGCAGCATCATCAGGCAGTTGCTGGTGGGCACAATGTTGGTACTGATTACCGGAGTCTGATCCAGCAATTGGATACGGCCATCCCCACGATAGTCAGTGGAGTTGATATTCAATGTCCAGGTATAATCCGTATTTTCCAGCAAATTAAAGTCCGTAGAGGCATCACCACCCAGATAAGCCCGATAATAAAGACGTTCATTCTTAGTAGAATTATCTACCACCACTTCCGTATACGAAGCGGCATCGGGGGCATTCTCTTTCGTGCGATAGTAGGAAGAAGAAGCGGCGGCTGAAGTTCCGCGTGCATTGGCAGGTATCCACAAGGTTTTTGAACCTGCCGCCAAGTCACCGGGATCGGTCAAACGAAAGTAATCAATAAATTCTACGATTGCAGACGGGTACGTCATTCCCCATTCTGTTTGTGTAGCGGCCGGAAGAAACCGAAAGGCTGCAGGTATCTGGCAGAGGCGGACCTCTTTTACAGCATAGGTCTTGTCAGTCAGATTATTATTCCACACTACCGTCATTTTGGTAGCCAGGCGTTTGAGTAATAAACGGGCATCGTATGCACCTTCCACACTCTGAATGCCCTCGTTCGTTACTTTAACATGAGGTAAATGGAGGAGATAAGGCATTTTGTTGATATTGATGCCACTTGCACTTGTACTGCCATCGGTAGGGATAGCATCGAAGTAACTTTTATCCAGAGTCAACTTCTGGAGTTCTGATATGCTATTGCCAAAATTGAGAGAACCATTGTCCTTTCCACAAGCCACAATCACCAATTGGCAATCATCCAATGCCGTCAATGAGAGGGTCAGTTTCTTATTCAAATCCGTAGCCCCCGAAAAGCTCTGGCTTTTCTTCAATATTCCATTACTATCATATTGCATGATGCGAAGTTCATACAACTTATCAGGTTTCATCCCTGCATCAGCTCTTGTATGTACCATTGGCACCGGTTCAGCACTGAAAGCACCGTCCTGCGCCATGCCATTGCTACGTGTCGTCCCGGAAGGTGTATAACCATCCTCTTCGTCAGCAAAACCTAACGAAAGAGAAACAGCCACCTGTTTTTCTTCCTGTTGTGGTGACGAGAACCCCAGCTCGTTTTCACAAGCTGTAATTCCTATGAGTAATATGAGACCTGCCATAGGTCCCATGATCTTCTTCTTTATCCCAATCATATCATTCAGGTTTTAAAAATCCACCACTTTATCAATCGTCTCCACCTTATCGAACACCACCACATTACCATTCGTAATGGTTACCCGCACATCACCACTGTTGGCGCCGCTGATCTGCACAGTAATCGTATAGTGGTAGCCACGGCGAACATTGTAATCATTCATCAGATTGCCGCCCAGATACAAACGATAACGAACAGAGATAGGGTTCGTGGCAGTCGGAGCAGCGCTACTATAACTGTACCAATACGACCCGACCAGATCAATATAGGTACATTTCGACAAGTCACCACCCGTTTCCGGTTTGCCGTCACTACCCAATGTGGGTGCCTTGCCATCGGTTTTAGGACCGTAGGCATTGAGGTTTTTCTCTTGGAAAGATTTGCCGCAACCTACTCCGCGAAGATTTTCGGGCATATAGAAAGCATAAGTCCCCCCTGAACCAAGACCATCAGGGTCAGGACTCGCCTCATTTACAGCTTCGACCACGCACGTACCAGTTATTTGATCCACTGCCGGATAAGCACCGGCAGACGTTCCGGCACGGCTTTCAATAGCGAATGATTTAGGTAGATTATAAGCCGTTATAGATTGGAGGGTGAATCGTGCGGGAGAAGCCACTTTATTCGTCCACTTCACATCGATCCAGCTATAAGCATAGCTCAAACCGGCCAGAAGAACCGCTTTACCACTTGTATCAGTACCTTTAAATTCTATGTCATCCGAAACCAGATAATTCTGCTGGCTCTTATAACTCGAATAGCTGATTACGATACCTTCCAAATCTACTTTTTGAGCATTAGTATTTTTGGAAAAAGCAACCAACTGACTTTGGCTTTTACCGAAATTTGCGATAATACGGAAAGTTCCGGTTACATCTGAAAAGCTGCCCGTTTCCACTTCTACCAGTGCTCCGCTGGTTCCATAATTTTTAATCTTATCACTACCATAACATACAGCATGGAGCATCTTTCCATCTGCATCGAACTGCACCACCCACACATCATTAATACTAACGCTACCGATAGATCCGGCACGGGTATCTACTGACAAAGCCGGAGGCAGATTCAAATAAACACTGAGTCCCCCACTCTCATTCTCAACTGATTCCGAAGATTCGCAAGCCACAAACAGGAAGGTGGCAGCAACGCAAAGAAGGGTTATTATCTTATTCATAAGCATACACTGTATTTTAATCAATCTTTTCCCAAATCCTCACCGGTCAGATTGGTGGTTGTCCATTCACGGATGGCAAGCGTAAGATCGGAAGGAACAATCGCACCGTAAAATGTCAATGAGAAATCAAACTGATACGTCATTCCCGGCAACAAGGCTTTTTCAATAGTGGCAAAATAGGAATCGGTAGAAGTTTTCGTCAGGTTGCCATCTTTATATTTCACTGTCAGATTCACATCAAACTTCATCTTTTGTGTTCCACCTACAGGCAATAGTACACCGGGATCGCTGGTGCGTGGATCTTGAGGATTATAATCCAACGTATTATTTGCATCGAATTTTTCAAAAGAATAGGATGCATCGGCAGTAGTAGTAGTCGGCGTCTCCCAGGAAGTATTATTCAGTTTATAAGCCAAACTTCCGTAGAGGCCGCTCACCTTGATGTAATTTACAACCAATGCCGTAGGAAGTACCGGTTGCATGGAGTTTCTTGCTTTCACAGTGGTTACCATTTGTGCCCCCATGCGAGTAAAAGGTTTGGGCAGAGACACCAGCATGGTATTGTCTCCCGTTTTATCCGGTTGCACCACAATGCCTTCCAACTTCGTGTACATGAAGTCCTTTCCGTTACTTACGGTAAATGCTCCGCTGCTATCCAACTCCGGCACTTCGGTAGAAGAATTGTAAGATACCAGATAGAGGTCGTACGTTCCACGATACAGGGTCAGACTGCCTATAGCCTTGCCGGGTTTTGAAGCATCTGCTTCACTGGGTTGGACAGTGTAGTTTTTACTATCCAGCGGAGTTCCCAGACTCGTGCTTCCTGCCGGGAAGGCGTAGATGCGGAATATCTTACCGATTGCCATATCTTCTGATGTAGAAGCAGCATCGGCACGTGTCACCGAGGCACTATACATATCGAACGTCAATGTCACAGGTTCCCCCGGCTCCGGATCAGGGTCAGTATCCGGCAGCACTGCATCACCGGCACTGCATCCTGCCAGCAATATTCCCAAAACAAGGCCGGAAAATACCGGAAAGCGGGAGGCTAAATTTAAAGATTTGTATTTCATAAGTCACTTATATTCCAATTCCCGTATTCTGATTTGCATCACTCTTCCATGCGTCAATCTTTACATTGGTCAGACTGCCGCCCATCTTGTCCACCGTAATGGCGTAGACATAATGATAACCTGCTTTCCATTGCACCGCACTCACAACTGCCGTCTCAAAAGAACGGGGAGTGACACTGCCGTCAGTTTCGGTGACATTCACCGTAAGGCGAAACGAAAGGCGCGTTTCGGCAGCACTCATGGGGGCTACCAAAGAACTGACATTAGGGTCTTTTTGCAAGGTACTCAGCACTGTCGATCCTTCCAAAGCGATGGAATTGGTAGATGCCAGACCGTTCAGGGTTCCGGTACTCAGATTCATAGTACCACTCGAACCCATTTGCAAACGGCTGGTGCTACTTAGCAGTTCTATCTTTGTCAAAGTCAGCGTTTCCTGTACATTGGCAGACTTCGACACCCGGAAACTAACCTTTGCCAGAGCATGATTCATGGTGAAAGTAACCGCACGGGAAGCAGCCGTAGCCGTCAGCGGGGTGGCACAAAGGTAATCCACCTGCTGGGAAGCGTTGAAATTGTCCGCTACCACCTGAACAGGTACGGAATGATTACCGACAGAAGAATTTGTGACCGATAGATCCGACGGAGCAAAGGCATACAAACGATTGGGGGGAGCTGTCTCCGTCACCGTTATATCGGGAGGAGTAGTTGAACTCCATGTTCCATTCGCCAATTCGTACACGGATTTGGCATTCGTTGTCAGTGCTGCATGCGCGTTATCGGTGACATATACACCGATTTTAGTCAACTGGGTGGCTCCCAGCGCACGAGTGACCGAAGGGTCGGACAACTCCACTGAACGTAACTGCAAAGCACCTCCCTCAGTGCCCGGTTCCGGTACACCGTCTCCGTCACAACCCAAGAATACGAGAGCTGCTACGGAAGCCAACAAGATATCTGTATATTTCATTTTCATCATTTTTTCTCGTTCTACTTTGTTACACCGGTCAGGTTGCATTGCCGGCATCTTCTTCACCATCAGTACCGAAACTCCCATCCACAGCAAAATCTTTCACAACCACACTGGTAAGGTTCAACTCATTCGTTCCGGTAAACGTGTATTGATATTCGTATCCCGCCAGAAAGGTCAAACCGTTACCTTTTTCCTGATAAGTACCAGTCCCAAAGGGGCTTGCCGTTACTGAAATAAGATAAGAAGTGGCAGCGTCAGGTGAAAAGATACCCGAATAGGTATGGCGTTTCACGGCTTCGGAGGTTTTCAATAAGGTGATGGTTTCTTCGGTAGTTTTATTTCCGTTACAGAGTCCCTTTCCGGCAACTGTGGCACTTCCAGCGCTATTACTATCCTTAAAGGTTACAATAATCGTAATTTTACAGGCTGCCGGCACAAAACTGAAACTGACACGGTTCCCAGTGGCTGCTGCTGTAGCAGTCAGCCGATTGCTTTTCCAGAAATTAGTAGGCTTGCTTTGATCTGCCAGTATACTTGAAAAATCATGTGGAAAAGTGGCTGTAAAAGTCTCCCCGCTGCCCGTTGTAGTCATCGGAGTAGTGGGCACAGACGGGGTCCAATTTCCGGCTGCCGTCCGTTTATAATTGACGTCGGTTGATCCTGTTTTTGATATTTTAATCACATCATCGGTCACAAATTTCTTTTTATCATAGTCCGATAGATGCGGGTCGTTCGCACGCGTCTGGGGATTGCCGATTTCGGCAGATATTTCCAACGGCGTAGCGACGCCTGCACCGTCCTGTGTACACGATGCGAATACACCTGCCATCAATAACAGTAGTAACCGGAATTGCGACCGGATACCCGTGTAGTTTGTATATATATGAGTCTTATTCATCATGTTTACTTTTAAATAGAGGGATCAAAGTCCCCATTATGCCTGCTTGATACCGTCCAGTCCTTTATTTCGGCCTGACCTACCGGGACGAGAATATTATTCTGCAAATTCAGTGTATATGTATAGCTGGTTCCCTTTGCCATGCCACATTTGACAGTAGCCTTATAGGTGAGGCCATACGCATCTGTTATTGTTATTGAAATCTCCGTATTCTTGGCCCGTGGATAAATCACCGCACACCAGATGTATTCGGAATCGACAGGGCGCAGCATATTGATACTTTCAGTAGCCGTACTACTGCCCGTCCGCAATCCGATTGCCTGTACCGTCATCCGGCTGAAAACAGGCAATGTATTCACACCGGTGAACTTCAGTGTCAGTTTCGCATTTTCATGATTGAAAGCATTGTCGCCCGCAAATTTCACTTCAGCACCCGAAACTGGGACTTCGGGTGTACGGAGGTAGTTACTTTTCAGGAAATCCGCTTTCTTCTCCTGGCTTGCCTGGATGCCATCGTAACCGACCGGGAAAGAAGCACGATACATCACGGCAGGAAGAAAGCCCAATTCACTACCTGCGGGTGCTTTCCAATTACCGGCTGCATTCAGGGTATATCCGGAGGATGCCAGCAAGGCGGAGTTACGTGTACAGGTTACGCTGATCTGGTCACCGGTTCTGAATTTACTCAGATCGTAGTCATTGGCAGATGCAGCATCCCCCAGCCTATCTGTAGATGAAGGGGAAGCGGAAGTGCCGATCTCGGCAATAATGGTGAGCGGAGTGCCTGACGCTACCGGAATACCCGATTGCTCGTCGGTGCAACTGGATGCCAGTAACAGGAAGCCAGAAGCGATATAGGGCAGTATATTTAAAATCTGTTTCTTCATTGGTTCGTTTCTCCTTTCGTCGGTTTATTCTATAACGGGCGGCACGTCCTGCGAGCCTCCGTCCTTTTCTGTCCAAGCTTTTATTTCAACATTTTTCAGGGTGATGTCATTCTTGTCGAGTTGCAAGTTGTAGGTATAGCGATGTCCTTTCTTCCACTCACCATTGAACAGGGCGGCGTTGGCGGCGGTCAGGGTGCGGTCGTTGGTTGGCGCAGACTTTTGCCCCAATACGAGGTTCAGGGATATCGGGTTGGTACTGGTTTCGTCTTTAACTTTCGGGGCAACCAATCCGTAAGCTACCGGTTTCGGGGCACCGATATTACCCGGAAGTTGGGAAGTTCCTGCGGTTGCGGTAAAAGTGATGGTGGCTGTTGTGGCAAGAGTGATCGTACCGTCATTCAGTGCCAAGGTGCCGGCTGCATTTGCAGCACGGAAAACGGCTGTGCCCGTACCGGTGGTAAGACTGATACTTTTCACATAGTCGTACTCGCTATCGGGCACGCGTCCGGCTTTGTATTCGATGGTGAATACAAGTTGTGCTAAGGCGTGTTGCAGGTAGACGGTTGGGGAGGTCTTATTTGCACTTACAGTGATGGCAGTGGCATCGCCTGCAGTATTGTTTGCCGAACCGTAGAGGTAATCGGTTTGTGAGCAGGCAGTGGTGCTTGTGCCGTCGAAGGTTTGCGCGGCAGGTAAGGTTAAAGGTATGGTCCGGGTGGTTCCGAATTCTGTGGGAACATCAGTTCCGACAACTGGATACCAGGCATAAAGGCGTGCCTGTTCGGTACGGAGGTTGAGTTTTTTTGCTCCGGTCCAAGTAGTACCATTTGTGGTGGTAAAAGTAGTATAAACCATAGCAGGATCGGCATAGGCGGTATGACCATCGGTACGGGTAAGGTAAACGCCTATTTTATTTACCTGTCCGGTTGCTGTACCCGTTTCACTCACGATGGAGCGGGTGAAGACATTGGAGGCTGTACTGAAAGAAGGTTGCAGAAAGACAGGAGTATCCGTGTCGGACAGGCAACCGTCGTCCGTACACCCGCCTGCAAGCAGGAGGGTGCAAAAGACGAACAGGTAAAAGATTGAGAGTTTATTCATATATGTTGTAAAACAATAAATTACTTAATATCCAGATTAGCACTACCGACTACTTCTTCCCATTGTGTTACTGTAATAGTATTTATGAAAAGCTCCGTACCACTTAATTTCACTGTATAGAGATGATTTTTTCCGGCAGGCCATGTACCGCTATTATCGGAAGGTGCTGTCAATTTCACTGTGTATTCTGCTCCATCAATGGTGAAGGTAGCTTGAATTTTATCATTACCGATGGAAGTAGAAATGGGGAGCACCATGATACTGAATTTTTTGGCCCCTGTACCGTTAGTAGTAGATTCTAATGTATAGCCATCTTTAATAGTACGCGTATAGGTTGCAGCAGTCGGAGTACCTTCCGTAATTACACCGGTCTTAATATTCATTGTCGGGTTTGTACCTTTGCTTAAAGTAGTACCGGCATCTACATTCTTCAGTACAATCTTCGTTAACTTACCTGTACCTTCATAATCGGCTGCTTTGTAAACACGAAAACTTACCATAGAAAGGGCATGGTTCATGGTCAGTTCCACACCTTTAGTTTGGTTTGATTTATTCGTAACTTTTGGAAATGGCCTTGCATACATACAATCCACTTCACCAGTAGCAGCAGCGATAGAGGTGCCGGTTACATTATTAACGGCAGTGATAGTAGCATCAGTTCCCTCTAAGAGTTTAACAGGAATCGTCAAATTAGTAATATTATGCTTATCATCAGTAGGATAATAAGCATAAATCGTAGCCTCTGCATTCGTCAGGTATATTTTATCAGACCCGTCACTATTCCAAGCGCTGCTACTATACTTATATTTTGCGTAATTATTACTTTTATCACTCGTATAATCTGCTCCCTCAGCATATACCGCCACAGTAGTACCATCAGCGAACGCAGTACCATCTACTACCCCGCGTGTCAGTGTCACTCTTGGAGAAATCCGTAATTCCACCGGGTCGTTGTTTTCAGCAGTTCCGGTGTTTTGGTCATCGCCACATCCGGCAGTCAGCAACAGACCGGAGATAAGGGCGAGATTTATCAGTTGTTTGGTTTTCATTATTATTTTCTTTTTATCATTCATAACAGTTCGTTTGTTCATGCTATTATGGAACTAAGTCCAGATCATCATCTACCGATACCAGTTCCCAAGGAGTTACTTTCACAGACAAAATACCCAACTCATTGTCGGATAGCTTCAATGTGACTTCATGGGAAACTCCCGCCTGAAACATTCTATCCGTAGAGGTACCGGAGAAAGTGATCGGAATATCTTGGTAAGTCCCCGTCGATGTTTCCACATCCAATGTATAGGTATGGCCCGCAGCCAATGGAGGAAGCAACAGATCACCCAACGTAATGGCAGTGCCATCAGCCGGAACTTCCTTGCCCGCACTCCCCTCACCGGGAAGTAACGAAAGACCTTTCGTGCCACTGAATGCAGGAACGCCCGTTGCCAATGGCAATGTCACGGTATTTTCCGCTTCGTTTACCTTCACACGAGTAATCTTCACTGCCAAGCCACCGGTCTGCTTCTTGCAAGCCTTTAACTGCAAGCGGGTCAGCAGATGTGAGAACTCCAACGGCTTGTCATAGCCGCTGTTAGTATTCCCGGCAAAGCGGTCACCGTCCCACTTGTTTCCACGTATTTCCGGTGCATACAGCAGATCTTCCTTGCCTGTGAGTGTATAAGATACATTGCCACTACCATCGGAAACACCTGTCGGAGAAATTGCCACAGCATACAGCCAGCTACCCGTTTCGGGATAGACCGGCTGCACACTGCTTTGCAATTTCCAGGAGACGCTACCATTCGTACCGACTGTTACGCCATGACTTCCCTCATACTTCGCTGTAAGCCCGGAATAGTCTCCTTTCCTCGTGGTAAGCATTACAGTGGCATCGAAAGCCTTTTCCGGCAGGTTGTCGGCACGAGTGACGGAAGTCTGAATCAGGGCATCCCCGCCAGCACACAAATCCAACGGAACAGCCTCTTCTACAGGAAGAGAAACGTCGGACGAACAAGCTGCGAGAAAACACAGGGAAACTGACAGCACGGAATGAAACAAAAGGTGAAAACGTCTCATGAGTAATTCTTTAAATATTTTATAATTCAGCAGTACCGGAATCGCCTACAACCCACGGAGTAACGGTAGCAGTAGTAGTAATACTAACGGCATCTTCTGCACTGGCAGGTTCCTTTATGGTAAGGGTGATTTTATGAGACTTACCTATTGTGGTAGCCAAATCGGAATTTCCGTTGACAACACGGACATTATTGAAAAACTTTTCAGCACCGTCTATTGTAATAGTCACATCCAGTAGTACTTGAGTAGACTCTTTTATCATAAACGGATTTCCCACTGAAGTGGCTGTTTCAGCAATAACAGTTTCGGTGATACCCGGAACAGCCAAAGTTGTCGCAGAACTCCAAGTAACATTACCGTTTGCAACATCTACTGATTGGGGTACAGCAACTTCTTGTACAGCAATGCTCTTCAAAGCAATACGTTTACCATTCCATTCACCGCCACCAGATACTTTATCCAGCTTAATATCAAAATTCAATTGAGTCGTTTGATGGGTAAATTTCAAATCACAGGAAGGTGCTGCTGCGCCTCCATTACCTACAGTTATTGCCGGAGCATACATGACGTCCTGCGTACCGTCTTTCTGGCTAAAAGCAACAACAGTTCCGGTATTGGCAACCTGACCGGCAGGAGATACACCGGCAACAAATGAATTAGTACTGTTATTCGTATGATAATAAAGTACCTGATTCAATGAAATCTCTTTGGCAGCGCCTACCGTGAAAGAGGCTGCCGAAACACTGGCACGGTCAGTCAATTGCTTAGAGCCATCAATCACATTTTTATCCACTTTAGTGAATCCACTCCAATCCGAAGTGTCATTACCGTCGCATCTCAAAATAGTGGCGGTCACACTGGTTCCATTTTCGGCTACTGCACGTGACACTGCACTCACGCTCTGACCAATACGGATGGGCACTGCATTTACAGGAGAATCCGGCAAATTACTCTGGTCACTTTCACTGCATCCTGCCGCAATCAACAAGGTCAGCAGAGCTAAACTCAATTTTGTTTTCATATTCTACGTCTTAATTAAATGATTAATAATTTATTCGTTTGTTATAGTAGTTACTATCAATACTTTACTCCCAGCCGGGAATATTTCCGCTACCGGAATCACCTGCTTCCCAAGCTACAATGGTAGCGGTAACCCTGACAGGTACAGGATCGGGAAATGTGGGAGTCGGCAATTCCACTTTCACCGTATAGGCTATACCGCCTTCGCCCTCACCACCCTCGAAGCTGATAGCCAGGTCATGGTATTCAAGATCGTGGGAACGGTCATCGTCGACGGCAATCACCATATCGAGTGTGAAGTCGGACTGAGGTTGCACAAAGGCATAACCGGGAAGCTGCAATACTCCGTCTGTAAACGGAAGCCCTTCGGCATCGGCCGCGGCGGAATAGATAGGCACAGGAACCGTAGCATCACCATAGGATAATGCACCGGTTTGTAAAGCCAGTGTAACTTGCCCCGCCAATCCATTGAGATGTAGAGAACGGACACGAAGGGAAGGTATATCATCGCCCTCCAAATGAATGGCAAAACTCAATTTTGTCAACAGATGATTGTAAATCAACGTCCCTTTACTGTCGGAAGTAAAAGGTGAAGAAAGGGAGCCATTTTGCTCACCGCTGAGCAGGAGGTCTTCGTCTCCGGTAAGGGTAAAAGTTAATGTGCCGTCGGCAGCCATCGGTACAGGAGGATAGTAACCACGCAGATAGAGCGAAGTACCATCTTCGGGATAATAGCGTACTGGGGTGAGAGTGATCTCGTTTGCCGTGGCGATACCGTCCCAAGTAGTGGTATAAAGCCCGGAAGAGGTGCCGCAGGCAATGCATACAGGGGTAGCATCGAAAGCATCGACCGCCGCACGGGTATGAATACCAGTATAGAGGCGGATAGCCACAGGATCGGGAGTATCTTCGGACGAGTGTTTGGCACAACCGGTAAAGGTGGCCGCAACAAGAAGTAGCGGAAGCAGCATGCCACAAAGGTTGCCGAGAATTATGGGTAAATTCCTTTTCATTATAGATCGATCAGCTTGATTTCAGATAAATAAAGTCGGGTCATCTGGTTAATGACTCCCAACCGATGGGCAGCAGCACGGTATTGCAGATACATCTTCTCCTTGGTGGGTTGATTGCAATTCAAGTGTTCATCAAGAGCTTCCAGAATATTCAGCAGGGATATATCCTTATAGTCGCGAGTTAGTTCATAGGAAGAAAGAAGCCCGGATGATGGAACTCCTTTACGATGAATCAAACCGGCCCTCTCAAACTTAGTGAGGATGTCGATCAAATCTTGCGGCGCAATAGTCAATTGTGCTGTGCGATATGGTATGCCACCAGCATAAATGTCGTATAATACGGCGATAGCTGTTTGTGTCAGTTGTGTTAGCATAATTATTGTCTTTAACCGTTACTTCGTAAGTAACGGTATGCAGAAGGCATTACTTCGTAAGTAACGGAAGCACGCAAATACGGAAAATATAAGGTGTTATAGGAATACGGCGGGCGTCTAAAGAGCAGAATACGCAAAAATAAAGCGTAGAATATCACAGGTCCATGTTGAAGGTGAAACGTGGAAAGGAGAATTTATGTGTTTTCTCATAGCCGATAAGCCGGTAATATGTCGATTTATAATTTGTCTTGGTTGTTTGAGTCGTGTTTTCAGTTAAATATCAGTCAAAATTATTATTTATAATTTGTTTTTATTAAAAATTTAATATCTTTGCAGCAAGATTATACATCCGTTACTTACGAAGTAATGCCTTCTGCATACCGTTACTTACGAAGTAACAGCAAATTCAAGCTCCACTCCACACTTTTTTTCTTCCAGTAGAAATGTAATCAATTATCATCCGGTTTGCTTTTTCAAGTTCATCTCCTCCAAAACTTTTCAGATAGGTACGAGTAACTTCCAGTGAGGAATGTCCCAATCCTTCGGAAATGATTTCTTCCGGCACTTGGCAGTACTTGGCGAGTGTAGCCCATGTATGGCGTGCGGTGTATGAACTGACTTTCACCCCTTCTACCCCACACAGTCCGGGAAGTTTGGACAGTTGCAGGTTTAAATCGCGAAGTTTCCCCTGATATTCTTCGAAAGCTTCTTTTTCCGAACAAGTGCCACTCAGGATATTAAGAAGATAAGGAGAATCTGCTTTATGGTTACGGTAGCGTTCAATCAGTCTCATAGCTTCGGGAAGCACCTTCACACATAGTTCCGTACCCGTCTTCTGGCGATGGCAAGTCAGCAAAGTATCATTCAGGTCCGCTTTATGCAGATGCGCCAGGTCGGTATAAGGCATCCCTTGCAACAGCACCATCAATGAGAGAATGTCTTGTGCTTGACGAACCTTCGGCGGTAGCTGTCGGCTTCGGGGCGTATGCACCAGCTTCTGCATCTGTGAAGCTGTAACTGCCAGCTTCTTTTCCGAAACCACTCCTGTCTTCAGGTTTGCAAACAGACGGAATTCACCCGCCACCAATCCACGGTCCACTGCCCTATTGTAAACCGCACGCAGCGCACGGATATAAGTAGAGATAGTGTTGTAACTCTTCTGCAAATCTTCCAGATAAGTCTGGAAGCGATGCAAAGCTCCCCTGTTCAGACCTCCCCAGAAGATTTCACCACCTCCCACGGATTGGGTAAATGCCCGCAGGGCATACTTGTAGATATTAGCAGTGGCGAAACGCCCCTCCTGCTGCAACTCTACAATGACTTCATTCATGAAGCCGGTTAAACTGTTTTGTTTCATAATCAATTGTATTAAAAATAAAAAGCACCACACGAACAATGTCGTGCAGTGCTATGTTTAAAATGATAGGATTTATCTGTCGATTCTTATGATTTTCTCTTAAAATGTTATTCTCTTAAAATAAACTTATCGCATAAAACGTTGCCGTAAACCAATCGCATAATTTGTTCTCCTTTTAACGTGAAACGACACAAAGATAATAATGTTTTGTGATAGACAGTGTGACAAAATGAAAAACCTTGCGACAGATAGGGTAAATATCAATTCAATTATTTATCTTTGTTAGCTTTTATAAGTTAGCATACAAAAAACAATAACTACAATGAAAGAATTTTTTAAATTTACGCTTGCCACCATCACAGGTATTATCGTGTCATGCGTTGTGTTGTTTTTCGTCAGCATCCTGATACTGTTTAGTATGCTGTCTTCGTCGGAGTCTGAAACACAAGTACGCAAGAACTCTGTGATGATGCTCGACATGAGAGGTATGCTCTCTGAACGCAGTCAGGACAATCCATTCGACATGTTCCTGAGTGAAGATGAAACCACTTATGGTTTGGATGACATTCTGTCGTCTATCCAGAAGGCTAAGGATAACGAAAACATCAAAGGTATTTATCTGCAGGCCGGTTCAATGGGTGCAGGTTTTGCTTCCATAGAAGAAATACGCAAAGCACTGGCTGACTTCAAGACCAGCGGTAAATTCGTAGTAGCTTACGGCGACCAATATTCACAGCGTCTGTATTACCTGGCAAGTGTAGCCGACAAGGTGATGCTGAATCCACAAGGTTCAATCGGCTGGTACGGTCTGGCTTCTACTCCGGTTTTCTACAAGGATTTGTTGTCTAAGATTGGTGTGGAAATGCAGGTATTCAAAGTAGGTACTTACAAATCGGCTGTAGAACCGTTTATCTCTACCGAAATGAGCCCGGCCAACCGCGAACAGGTAACTGTATTCCTGGATGGCATCTGGGGACAAATGTTGGGTGATATCTCCGAATCAAGAGGCGTAAGCAAAGAGAAACTGAACGAGGCTGCCGACAAGATGCTGATGTTCTACCCTGCAGAAGACTGCGTGGAATATGGACTTGCAGACACCTTAATATATAAGAATGATGTACGCAACTATCTGAAAACTCTGATAGGCATAGATGAAGATGACCGTATGCCGGTACTGACTCTGAAAGATATGGTAAACGTAAAGAAAAACGTTCCGAAGGATAAGAGTGGAAACATTGTTGCCGTGTACTATGCGTATGGTGCCATTGATAGCGGAAGTTCATATGCCGATAGCGAAAATGGAATCAACTCTGAAAAGGTGATCCGCGACTTGCGCAGACTGAAAGAAAATGAAGACGTGAAAGCGGTAGTGTTGCGTGTGAACTCTCCGGGTGGTAGCGCTTTCGGTTCGGAACAAATATGGTATGCAGTGACCGAGTTAAAGAAAGAAAAACCGGTAATTGTATCTATGGGTGACTATGCTGCATCAGGCGGATACTATATTTCTTGTAACGCAGACAGCATCGTAGCTGACCCGACCACGCTGACGGGTTCCATCGGTATCTTCGGTATGTTCCCCAACGTGAAGGGATTGACAGACAAGATCGGTCTTTCATTTGACGTTGTGAAGACAAATACATATTCTGACTTCGGAATGATGGGACGTGCACTGAATGATGGTGAAAAGGCTTTGATGCAAAATATGGTGAACGAGGGTTATGAACTGTTCGTGAAACGTTGCGCAGAAGGACGCGGCATGACTACGGACGAAATCAAGAAGATTGCCGAAGGTCGTGTGTGGACAGGCGCCAAAGCCAAAGAACTGGGCTTGGTAGACGAACTGGGCGGACTGGACAAAGCATTGGAAATGGCTATCGCAAAGGCCGGACTGGATGCTTACACCGTAATGTCTTACCCCGGCAAGAAGAGTTTCTTCGAAACGCTGATGGATACGAATCCGGGTGGATATATCCAATCTCGTATGCTGAAAGGCAAAGTAGGTGAACTTTACAATCAGTTCGATTGGCTGAATAACTTTGAAAATTACGATAAGATTCAGGCACGCGTTCCGTTCGAGTTGAACATCAATTAAAGAAAGGAGTGGATGGAAGAACCGCTGGTTAAGATACATTATTGGCTATACCCCGTCTCGTGGATTTACGGGATGGGAGTATACCTGAGAAATAAACTCTTTGATTGGGGATATTACCAGTCAAAGAGTTTTGACGTACCTGTGGTATGCGTCGGAAACCTCGCTGTAGGCGGAACAGGCAAGACGCCACACACGGAGTATCTTATCAAGCTGTTGCAACAGACAGGAGCGAATGTTGCCATGCTGAGCCGCGGTTATAAACGGAAAAGCAAAGGATATGTGCTGGCTACGGAAGAAACAGACGTAAAGCGCATCGGCGACGAACCGTATCAGATAAAAACCAAATTCCCGGATATCCGGGTGGCTGTAGACGAGAATCGTTGTCATGGCATCGAACAACTGATGAAGTTGGACAATCCCAAAGTGGATGTGGTGTTACTGGACGACGCTTACCAGCACCGGCATGTAAAAGCCGGACTGAATATACTGCTGACTGATTTTCACAGGTTGTTCTCAGATGACACCCTGCTTCCGGCAGGACGATTGCGTGAACCGGAAGACGGCAAAAATCGGGCGCATATCGTGATCGTAACCAAATGTCCGGAGGATATCAAACCAATAGATTTCAATATCATCACGAAAAGGCTGAAACTGTACCCATACCAACAACTTTATTTCTCCTCATTCCGATACGGAGCACTGACACCGCTTTTCGGCAAGAAGCGGAGAACTCTCACATCGCTGGAAAAAGACGAACAGGTGTTGCTGGTTACAGGAATCGCTTCGCCCGCACCCTTGGTGGAAAAACTGGAAGCATATACGCCGCATGTGAACATATGCCAGTTTGACGATCACCATGATTTCAGTAGCAAGGATCTGCAAATGATCAAGGAACGCTTCGAGCGTATGGAAGGAAATAAGAAGCTGATAATCACAACAGAAAAGGATGCGACAAGGCTGCAACATCATCCGGCATTGGCCGAAGCATTGAAACCGTATCTATACGTTTTGCCTATTGAGATAGAATTTTTACAAAATCAACAACATATATTTAACCAAAATATTATTGGCTATGTTAGAGCTCATTCAAGAAACAGCAGCTTACCTAAAAGGTAAAATGCACACACAACCAGAGACAGCAATTATCCTCGGAACCGGTTTAGGCAGTCTCGCCACCGAAATCACTGAGAAGTATGAAATAAAATATGAGGAAATCCCGAACTTCCCCGTATCGACAGTAGAAGGACACAGTGGAAAACTGATATTCGGAAAGTTAGGCAACAAAGATATCATGGCAATGCAGGGACGCTTTCATTACTACGAGGGTTACTCTATGAAAGAAGTAACATTCCCCGTACGTGTGATGCGTGAACTGGGAATCAAAACCCTGTTCGTTTCAAATGCCAGCGGTGGTACGAATCCTGATTTTGAAATCGGCGACCTAATGATTATTACGGATCATATCAATTACTTCCCGGAACATCCGTTGCGTGGCAAGAACATTCCGTATGGCCCGCGTTTCCCGGATATGAGTGAGGCGTATGACAAAGAGCTGATCCGTAAGGCGAATGCTATTGCAGCAGAAAAAGGAATTAAGGTGCAACACGGCGTATATGTCGGTACACAAGGTCCGACATTTGAAACCCCTGCCGAATATAAATTATTCCATATCTTCGGTGCGGATGCAGTAGGTATGTCTACAGTGCCAGAAGTGATTGTTGCCAATCATTGTGGCATCAAAGTGTTCGGTATCTCCGTGATTACCGACCTCGGTGTGGAAGGTAAGATTGTGGAAGTAACGCACGAGGAAGTACAGAAAGCTGCCGATGCTGCACAACCGAAGATGACGGAAATTATGAGAGAATTGATAAACAGAGCGTAATCATGAGAACAGAAATATCAAGCCTCGGTGAGTTCGGTCTTATCCGCCGCCTTACCGAAGGCATTGAACTGAAGAATGAATCAAGTAAGTACGGTGTAGGCGACGATGCCGCCGTGCTCTCCTATCCTACCGAAAAGCAGGTTTTGATTACTACCGACTTGCTGATGGAAGGTGTACATTTCGATTTGATTTATGTCCCACTGAAACATTTAGGCTATAAGGCGGCTGTCGTGAACTTCTCCGACATCTATGCCATGAACGGTACCCCGAAGCAGATAACGGTTTCCCTGGCTCTCTCCAAGCGCTTCTCCGTAGAAGATATGGAGGAGCTATATGCAGGCATCCGTCTGGCATGTGAGGAGTACGACGTGGATATCGTAGGTGGTGACACTTCTTCCTCGCTTACAGGACTGGCAATCAGCATCACTTGTATTGGTGAGGCAGATAAGGATAAGGTTGTCTACCGGAATGGTGCCAAAGAGACTGATCTGGTTTGTGTGACCGGTGACTTGGGTGCGGCATATATGGGTCTACAGCTATTGGAACGCGAAAAGGTGGCATTAAAAGGGAAGACTGATGTGCAGCCTGATTTCTCTGGAAAAGAGTATCTTCTGGAACGTCAGCTAAAACCGGAGGCACGTCGCGATATCATCGAGAAATTAGCGGAAGAAGGAATTCAACCCACTTCCATGATGGATATCTCGGACGGTTTATCTTCTGAATTGCTGCATATCTGTACGCAAAGTAAAGTAGGTTGCCGCGTTTACGAAGAGCATATTCCTATCGACTACCAGACAGCTGTCATGGCAGAGGAGTTCAACATGAATCTGACTACATGTGCACTGAACGGTGGTGAGGATTATGAATTGCTATTCACCGTCCCCATCTCTGACCACGAGAAGATTTCTGAAATGGAGGGTGTGAAGCTGATCGGTCATATCACGAAACCGGAACTGGGTTGTGCTTTGATCACCCGCGATGGTCAGGAATTTGAGCTGAAAGCTCAAGGCTGGAACCCGCTGAAAGACGAAACGACCGAAAATGCAGAAGCAGAAAAGGGAGAAGAATAAAAAAACACTTTTTTTATTAAATTATAAACGCTGATACTTAGCCACATAGGCAATTATCAGCGTTTTTTATCTCCAAAGCCCTTGCACAGTCCAAAAGTTTCACTACCTTTGCAACCGCAAAAGAGAAACAATGGTGCCATAGCTCAGTTGGTAGAGCAAAGGACTGAAAATCCTTGTGTCCCCGGTTCGATTCCTGGTGGCACCACTTAAAAAAGAAAAAACGATGTAAATCCCTGAACTTCTTTGAAATTCAGGGATTTTTCTTTTCCAAGAATAGGTAAAATAAGTGGGATTATATTCCATTCAGAAGGTAAATAAACAAGGTAAAAATATTAAAGTTAACCCTCTAAAATTATTTTTCTCAAACAATGGAAAATCACGAAAAAAAGCAGTAGATTTGCGCCATTACAAAGTAGCAACATATTATGCGACATTTACTAACTGCTATATTTATACTTATTAGCTCGACCGCGCTTGCCTCCAATCTGACTCAAGCAGCAGATAGTCTTCTAGGTGTTTTAAAAAACACCCAATCTCCTGAACTGAGAATCCAAATATATAGAAACCTGGCAGACATCTATACAGAGAGTAATGAAGCCAGAACCTATCTATTGAAGATGTATCAAGAAGCATCAACAATCGATGACAGAAAGAGCATGTTAAACGCACTTGATGACATCCTGATTGCCGGAATTAACGATTACAATAAAGATACGGTAGCTAAATATACCGAACTCTTTGAAAAGATAGCAACAAAGGAAGAACTTAAATGTTTATTGCCTTTTTATCGTATGCGTACTTTCGATTCACGGTGCTACTCCGGAGAAAGAGATGAAGCTGTCAAAGAAGAAATAAGCTCCCAAAACTCAAAGATCAAAGCAAAAGAAGATATCTACAATCAAGTAGCATCAGCTTATAATATGGGCACAAGCTTCTATATGAGTGACCAATTTACAAAGGCAATTCCTTATTTGGATAAAGCCATGCAACTTGCAGAATCACTCCCTGAAAAAGATAAATATATCTATAAGAAGTTTATTACCTGGAGGGTATGCTTTACATATGCCCAGGCCGGAAAGAGCAAAGAGGCTGTAAAAATCATGGAACAGCTTATTAATATGGTAGAATATAAATATAAGACTGATTACCAAAAACAACGTCCATTCTATAATATTGACTTATATCTTCTTCAGTATTATTCATTTATGATTAGTAGCCTACCGGTTCTGACACTGGAGCAAGAAAAATCTTACTGGAGGCGTATTCAGGAAATTGGCAAAAGTTTGACTAATGACCTGGATAAATACAATTATTATCTTTGTGCCAATAACTACTATTCCAATAACCGCACAGAAAGAGATTTTCTCAAAGCCATAGCAGCTAATGACAGCCTTATTAAATTTGCTACAATACTGGCTCCACAGAATTTACCGGGATTATACAATATCAATTCTATGACTTATGAAGCCATCAAAGATTATCAGAATGCACTGAAATATCTAAAGATTTCGCATCAGATTCAAGACTCACTAAATACGGAAGCTACACACAAGCAACTCAATGAATTGCAGGTAAAGTATGATATGAATGCGCTCAATAATGAGAAGACTATGCTGGAAATTAAGAATAAGAAGACCATGCTCACTTCTCTCAGCATTTTATTGATAATTGTAATCACCATCTGTACCTATTTATATTTCTCGTGGAAAAAAGAGAAAAGGATGAAGATGGAATTGAAAGCCTTACATCTCAAAGCGCAGGAAAGCGAAAAGATGAAGCAATCGTTTATCAATTCCATTTGCCACGAGATACGTACTCCGCTCAACGCTATTGTCGGATTCTCCGATCTGATCATGAATGAAGAGATAGATGCGGAAATGAGAAAAGAGTTTCCGCCGGAGATTCAAAAGAATACAGTATTGTTGACAAGTCTCATTAACAGCATGTTGGAAGTTGCCAATCTGGATGTTTCAGAAGAAAAACTCCCATGCAAACCCATAGATATTAAGAATATCTGTGTACATGAAATGAAGCAGCTTAAGAAAAAGGAAGGTATAGAATATAAATTGGAGATTACAGAAGAGAGTATGATTATTCCAAGCAATGCTCAATACCTGACGCAGGTTATTGAACATTTACTGAGTAATGCCAATAAATTCACAGAAAAAGGCCAGATCACTTTAGGATATAGAGTAAATCAATCAAAAGAGGAAATCTCAATATATGTCAGCGATACCGGTTGCGGAATCCCGCAAGAGAAGCATGAAGAAGTATTCAATCGCTTCTCCAAGCTTGACACTTTTATGCCCGGAAATGGACTGGGATTGTATCTCTGCCGGCTCATCACAAAACGACTTGCCGGAGAGATAAAAATAGATCCTGCATATAAGGAAGGTACACGAATGATTGTTACTCTACCCATCAAATAGAGATACTGATCCTTATCGGTGCTGCTTCATTTTCAGGTATATGTAAGATTGTACACCCAAGAGAATCACAAACAGATACTCAGCCATCAGATATACCGGAAGGGTAGCAGTGAAACTATAACTCAACAGATACAGGTAAAACAGATAGAAAGCTATAGTGGATATCTGAAAAATAAATGCGATCCGGGTATTGCCTGTACCTGTAACTGCATTCATAAAGACATAGCCGGGCAGAGCAAATGTATAATTCAGTAACATTACAATAAACGGATAATAAGCAAGTTCGATCAACGCCACATTATCTGTATAGAATCCGACAATCTGCTTATTTAATAACATAGCAATAATTATCAGGGGAAAGCCAACTGCATATCCTAATCTGAGGATTTTACCACAAAGCCAGAACATGCTTTTCCCCTCTCCTGCACCAATCAGATTACTGACCAGCGAACCGGTAGTGGCTGCAAAAGAATTGACTATCACAAAGAAAACTGTAGAAATACTCCTGATAATATTGGATACAGCCAATTGTACTTCACCCAACCGTTCAATAGCCACAAAGAAGAGAAACCACGGAGCAACACTAATGAAAGCATGCATCATGCTCCATACAGATAAATGAAAAAGTGACTTTAATAGTTTCCCATCGTAAACAAGTCTTAACCCCCAATTCTCTTTATTCATTTGCAGGAAGACGTAGATAACCAATATCAATAAAGAACCGGCTTCAGCCAGTGAAGAAGCCATTGCCGCCCCTGAAATCCCCAAATTAAAACTGAAAATAAACAAGTAATTACATGGGATATTGATAAAAACTGCGAGAGTAGCTGCCCACGACAATACTCTCGTTTTCGTGATCCCAACAAAGAAAGCGCGAAATGCAAGAAACGGAAAAGAGAATAACAGGCCGAAACATCTCCACTCCAGATAGTCGACCGCAGCTTTATAAATCTCTGGAGAATGAATAAAATACTTCAGGATAACAGGTGACAACACATAGGAAGTAAGACTTAAGAATATGACCAATCCGCTCAGAAAGAATAGACCTTGGAAAAAGGTTTTTCCCGTTTCTTTGTATCTTTCCTCCCCGTTCCTACGGGCAATCATGACCTGCAAACCGAGACTGAAACCAAATCCCAGCATATAAATGGCCAGATAATAAACACTTGCAAGCGCAGAAGCTCCTAACTCCACTTCGCCCACATGTCCCAGAAAAATCGCATCAGTAATATTGATTAATTGCTCCATCAGAATGCTCATCATTACGGGAAAATTGATGAGCCATATTTGTTTATAGGTATAATTCATTATTCAACTAAAATAAACGCATGCCACACAACTATATACATAGCCGCATGCCACTCGATATAAAAAAATCAGATATGAAAACTCTGTGACGAACTACAGAAATCCGTCAAATAGCCGAATAGCTTTTATTGGAAGGTGCTATTCGTGGAGCGTAGCTATATACAGAGTTGGTGTTTCATAAGTTGAACAATCGTTTTATTTGAATTTCACGCAGCAAATATAGTAAAAATAATCAAATAGAGCTATTTTTAGACAAATGACCACTATTCTGTTTCCCAATTTCCTCTTACATTTGCTTTCAGACTAAATAATACAAATGACAATATGAAAAAAATCTTTCTCTTCTTATTTTTTATCGGATCACTTACCGGATGGCCAATGTCGATGAAAGGCCAGAATCATGAAACAGCCACTTTTAAGAATCCTATCATCTCCGGATTTCATCCCGATCCCAGTATCTGCCGGGTAGGAAACGACTATTACCTGGTAACTTCCAGCTTCGAATGGTTTCCCGGAATTCCTGTCTTCCACAGTAAAGACCTGATGCATTGGCAGCAAATAGGATATGTACTGAATCGTCCTTCGCAACTACAAATGAAAGACGGATTGAGGCATTCAAACGGACTATGGGCTCCTACCATCCGCTACCATCAGGGTAAGTTCTATGTCATTTGTACGGCTCAACAAGCCGGTGGTAATTTCTATGTCACTGCCGACAGGCCGGAAGGCCCTTATTCAGAACCTGTCTTTCTGACCGATGCTCCGGGTATCGACCCATCTCTCTTTTTTGATGAAGATGGCACTTGTTGGTATACGGGCTCCATCAATGACACACCGGAGCAGGACAAATACCAGAATGAAGACCGCATCTACCTGCAACAACTGGATTTAAAACAAGGTAAACTTATCGGTGAGCGATACATTCTGACCAGCGGACATGCTATCAATGCTCCTTACTGCGAAGCTCCCCACATCTATAAAATCAACCATAAGTATTATCTGGTAGTTGCCGAAGGGGGTACTTGGGAAAATCATGCTGTAAGTGTATTTACTGCTGATAAAATAACCGGACCTTACACACCGGGATATACCAATCCGGTATTAACGCACCGGCACTTAGGAAAGAACATCGATATCACAACCATAGGGCATGCCGATTTGGTACAGACTCCTCAGGGAGATTGGTGGGCAGTAATGCTGGGAGTTCGCCCGCTCGAAGGTTATACCATGTTGGGACGTGAAACCTTTCTCACTCCCGTAAGCTTTCAGGATGGATGGCCTGTTTTCAATCCGGGAGTAGGACGTGTACTTGCTACTGAAAAAGCTACCGGATTAACCCCTGTAGTATTTAAGAAAGAACCGGTAAGAGACGAATTTGATGAGGGTTCATTGCGTTTCTGTTGGAACTTTCTGCGAACACCTTTTGAAAAATGGTATCAACTGGAAAATGGCAAGCTGATTATTAACGTACGTCCTAATTCCGTCAGTGAAGACACCAATCCTTCTCTGATAGCACGCCGCATTGAGCACTTCAATTTCACGGCACAACTAAGTATGGAGTTTAATCCACGCAAGCAAGAGGAAGCCGGCATGATTGTTTTACAAAATGGAAGCCATCATTATAAAGTCGTTCTTTGCAAAGACTCAAACCGCAATGTAATCAAATTAGTGAAAAGAGAAGGAGGAAAAGAAGAAACTGTAGCTAACATTCAATGGAAAACAAAGAAGTGTTTCATCAAACTTGTAGCAAAGGGATTGGATTATCAATTTTATATAGGCGATTCTGAAGAAAACATGCAGGCATTGGGCAGCAAACAAGACGCAAGTCTCAATAGCTCCAACAAAGCAGGTGGTTTTATAGGACCTTTCATCGGGATGTATGCCAGCAGCAACGGAGAAAAATCATCCAATAAAGCCTACTTTGACTTCTTTGAATATCAAAGTAATGAATAATCACGCATAACTTTAAAATATAAGGAAAATAACAAAAAAGCAGGATAGACATGCAAGGATAAACAGTTACTTGTTATACTTTTGCAATAAAGAACTATCCTGTATGAAACCAACCGACATTACAAGAGAGGAAATGTGGGCCAGACAGAATTTATCTGCTGCCGATATTGACTATAGCATCTGGGAGCGTGATAAATTAATGCTCCACCAGATGTCTCGCCTTAACCAGAGCTGTACCTTTGTGGTGGATGTATATAAGTTCAGATATGCCTTTGCCTCCTCTAACTTTGTGGACTTACTGGGGTATGACAGCCATAAGATAGCTACATTGGAGAGACAGGGAGATTATCTGGAATCTCGCATCCACCCCGATGACCAACAACAATTGCAAGCCTTGCAGATTCGGTTAAGTCAATTCATTTATAGTCTGCCTCCGGAGCAGAGGAATGATTATTCCAATATCTACAGTTACCGGGTACGAAATGCCAGACAGCAGTATGTACGGGTTATCAGCAGGCAACGAGTTTTAGAAAAAGACAGTACCGGGAAAGCATGGCTCATACTCGGGAGTATGGATATCGCACCGAATCAAAAAGATTCGGATCAGGTATATTGTACTGTATTAAACCTAAAGAATGGACAGACTTTCTCCCCTACCTTACTTGCTACTCCACAAATCCATTTGACACAGCGTGAACTGGAGATTTTACGGCTTATCCAAAAGGGGTTGTTGAGTAAAGAAATAGCTCATAATCTCTGCATCAGTATTCATACGGTTCATATTCACCGGCAAAACCTACTGCATAAATTAGGAGTTCAAAATTCGATAGAGGCTATCAATGCAGGATTGGAGTTTGGGTTACTAATCTAACCCGAAAGGAATACTTAGTTTACGGCATCCAAGTCATAACGCCTGTAACCGGGTGTTGGATTCTCCATTCCATGAATTCCTCATAACTGCGTATGCCATCGCGGATAACAGCCATATAATATTCTATTCCCATAATCTTTTCAGATTCAGGCGTCTCATATTTCAGTTTTAAAATAGCATACTTTGTTTCCTCAGTCAGAACAGCAGAAAGCCGTTCAGCAAACTTTTCAAAATAGCCGTCATACCGGGAACCTTCCAGAATATGAATCATATCAATCTGCCAAAGCTCATTATCCGCATCCCGATACCAAGCATGCCACTCCACACATTCCGCCTCAGTATCCAACAGATTCTTATGTTCCATCTTCATAAAAGATTTATTCTCTGTCAATTTTACCATTGCCTGAAAACTGTCAGACAAACTAAACTGTGGGGTATAAATATGAAAATCAATATCCAGATGTTTCATCAGTAACCCCGTATTCAAGGAACCTACGAGATTTACTCTGGCACCCACACTTTCCCAAGCCGGGATGATTTTTGTGTCTTCTATTATTTTCCAAGCTTTCTGCTGATTTCGCCTGGCAAGATCAAGGATATCCATATTTTTTCTTTTGAAATGACTTGCAAATGTAGAAAAAAGGATGGATATATAGCTATAAATAGCTATTTAATAATCTGACAATTTGGACTAACTTTGCCACCCTTTCTAAACTTTTCAGCTAAAAAATTAAAAGAGCTATGACATTTTATCAAACAGAGCAACAAGAAAAAGTACACTTGCAACAAGTCATCAGTATCATAAATGATACGATTCATAACACTGATACTTCGGTCAAAGAACATGTAGAAACCTTACAGGAATATAAAGATTATATCTGGTCGAACAAAGATATCGATCCTCATGAAATCCGTTCTATGCGCGAGAGTATCCTCAATCATTTTGCACTGGGTGAAAGTGTGATTGATAAACGCAAGCGGCTGGGCAGGATACTGGACATTCCTTATTTCGGAAGGATAGATTTTAAAGAAAAGAAAAACGGTGCCAACATTCTACCTATTTATATAGGTATATACACATTTTACGATTCTCAAAGCAAGATGAATCTGATATACGACTGGCGGGCTCCCATCTCCAGTATGTTCTACGATTATGAACTGGGAGAAGCAACTTACACCTCCCCCGCCGGTGAAATCAGTGGAAATGTTTCGCTCAAACGTCAGTATCGAATCCGCAAAGGAAAAATGGAGTACATGATAGAAAGTTCGTTGACGGTTCACGATGAAATTCTTCAAAAAGAACTCAGCAGTAATGCAGACAATAAAATGAAGAATATCGTTACTACCATCCAGCGGGAGCAGAACCGGATTATTCGCAATGAGGAAGCCCATATATTGATTATCCAGGGAGTTGCCGGATCGGGCAAAACGTCCATTGCTTTACATCGCATCGCTTACCTGCTCTATACACTGAAAGGGGATATATCTTCAAAAGACATACTGATAATCTCGCCTAATAAGGTTTTTGGCGATTACATCTCGAATGTCCTTCCCGAGTTAGGAGAAGAAAGTGTGCCTGAAACCAGTATGGAACAGATTCTTTCGGGAATTCTTGAAAACAAATACAAATACCAGAGCTTCTTTGAACAGGTAACGGAATTACTAGGGAAAACAACTCAGAGTTTTATAGAACGGATAAAATATAAATCCTCTTTCGAATTCATTTCACAGCTTGACAAGTTTATTCTCTATATGGAAAATAACTGTTTCAAAGCTACAGATGTAAAACTCACCAGGCACATCACTATTCCGGCTGAATATATTGAAGAGCAATTCAGACGCTTCAACCGTTATCCCATGCGTCAACGATTCGAGGCAATGACGGATTATATCCTGGAAATGATGAAAGTACAATACTACTTTACGGTTACCACCGCCGACAGGAATCTGTTGAAGAAAGAAATAAAGAAAATGTTTGCAGGCAACAATGATCTTCAAGTTTATAAAGAGTTCTTTGAATGGATTGGGAAACCCGAATTATTCAAATTACGGAAAAACAGAATACTGGAATATACTGACCTGGCCCCTTTAGCCTATTTACATCTGGCTTTAGATGGGAATATTACCCAATGCCGTGTCAAGCATCTTTTGATAGACGAGATGCAGGATTACTCTCCGATTCAGTACAAAGTTATCCAGAAACTTTATCCCTGCCGGAAAACAATTCTTGGAGATGCCTCCCAGTCTGTCAATCCTTATGGTTCGTCAACTGCCGGGATGATCAGAAAAGCATTCACTATGGGCGAAGTAATGAAGCTCTGCAAAAGTTACCGTTCTACATTTGAGATTACGGATTTTGCACAAAAAATTCAAACGAATAATGAATTGGAGCCCGTCATACGACATGGTGAATTCCCTTCAGTCCTACGATTCGAAAATACAGAAAAGGAAAACTCCGGTATTATCGACCTGATTTCATCCTTCAAACAATCCGGTTATAAGTCACTCGGAATAGTCTGTAAAACTGAAGCACAAGCGAAAGAGCTGGCAGAAAGTCTACAGACATATACTACCGAAGTTTATTTTCTATCCAATCAAAGTTCCGCTTTTGTGAAGGGTATCATCGTTACCTCATCTCACATGGCAAAAGGATTGGAATTTGATGAAGTTATCATTCCTTACGTCAATGACAAAAACTATAACTCAGCCATTGATAAAAGTATGCTCTATGTGGCCGTAACAAGGGCAATGCATAAATTGACACTAACTTACAATGGGAAACTGAGTGAATTCGTTCCTGCTTTTAAACTTTAAAAAAGAAATTTATTCCAGTTTCTTTCCAGATTCTCCTTCTATATTTGCAATATCATAATAAACCAAAGTATTAATTATTAAAAATAGAAGAATATGAAAAAGTTAGTTTTGTTATTAGTATGTATGTTCACGATGCACACAATGGTTATGGCGGATAATGATAAACCCATCCAAGTCAATCAACTCCCAGCAAAGGCTCAGACTTTCCTCAACACTTATTTTAAAGATCACAAAGTAGCATTGGCGAAACAAGAAACGGAATTGTTCTACAAGAGTTACGATGTAGTCTTCACCAATGGAGAAAAAGTTGAATTCGATAAGGCGGGAGAATGGACAGAAGTTAAATGCCAGCAGAGTGAAGTTCCTGCACAAATCATCCCGGAAGCTATCCGCACTTATGTAAAGACTAACTATCCGGATGCTAAGATCATACAGATAGAGAAAGATAAGAAAGAATATGAAGTGAAGCTGTCTAACCGTTGGGAAATCAAGTTCGATTCGAAGATGCGGGTAATTGATATCGATGACTAAATAAAACAGAGTTATCTGCGAGAAGTCGCACAAACGAAAATATTTTTGTTACATTTGCAGCCGATTAACAAAAATAATACCGGCTATCGGTTCAATACCGATAGCCCAATATCATGAGGAAAAGACGACTTTATAGAACGACTATACGCTTCCGGAAATGGAGCCGGAAAGCCTATGCTGCATTTGCCAGTCTGGGCCGTTGTGTCACTATTGGTTGTCTGCCCAAAAATGTGGCAGATTGTTCTCTCTCCAAACAAAATTCCGGAACATCGGCCGGCTGCAAAAGCGGCGGACAAAATCTGGAAGATACAGATAACGGTAAAGGACAGGAAACGGATATAGGCATACCGTTGGGCTGTGAAAACGGATTGGGGACAATGCTTGAAATCTTCGGTTTCAAGGAATTGCTGCCTGTATTGTGTCCGACTACCATCGGTCCTGAAGGGAAAAAAGATATAAACACTATTATAAATAAGAGTGGAACACAAATGACGCGGATCATGCAAATGCTGTTTTCAGATTTGCACGACCCGCGTCATTTGTGTTTTGTATTCTCCTAAAACAACGTAAGAATATGACAGTAGAAGAATTGAAAAACAAAGTACTGCAAGATGTACCCATCACACAGGCAGAAGCAGAATGGCTGGCTACACAGCCGGATAAGGAAGGCCTTTATGAAGCGGCACACGAGATTACGACTGCACGGGCATCACAGGAATTTGATATGTGCTCCATCATCAATGCAAAATCCGGACGCTGTCCTGAAAATTGCAAATGGTGCGCACAATCATCACACTATAAGACGAAAGCGGATGTTTACGATCTGGTGGATAAGGAGGAATGTCTGCGTCATGCACTACACAACGAATCACAAGGCGTGGCACGCTTCTCATTGGTAACCAGTGGACGGAAACCTTCAGGAAAGAATATGGAGAAACTGTGTGAAGCAGCACGCTATATGAGGCAAAAAAGTTCCATTCAACTCTGTGCTTCACTGGGATTACTGAACGAAGACGAACTACGTGCTTTGTATACAGCAGGCGTGACGCGCTACCATTGTAATTTGGAAACTGCCCCAAGCCACTTCCCTACCCTGTGCAGCACACATACGCAGGAAGAAAAACTACAGACACTGGCAGCCGCCCGCCGCGTAGGAATGGATATCTGTTGCGGCGGTATCATCGGTATGGGAGAGACAACTGAACAACGAATTGAATTTGCCTTTACATTGAGAGATTTGAAAGTACTTTCCATTCCCCTGAATCTGTTGCAACCCATCCCGGGAACACCGCTGGAAAACCAAACTCAACTGACAGAAGAAGAAGTGCTGACCACCATTGCTTTGCTCCGTTTCATCAATCCGACAGCTTATCTGCGATTTGCAGGCGGACGTTCTCAGTTGACAAAAGAAGCTGTGAAAAAATCCTTGTACATAGGTGTGAACTCCGCCATCGTGGGAGATTTGCTGACTACCCTCGGATCAAAAGTTTCGGAAGACAAAGCGCTGATAGAAGATGCGGGATATCGTTTCAGCGACTCACAATTCGACAGGGAACATTTATGGCATCCTTATACATCGACCACCAGCCCACTCCCTGTATATAAAGTGAAACGCGGAGACGGGGCAACCATTACACTGGAAAACGGACAGGTGCTCATAGAAGGCATGTCTTCCTGGTGGTGTATGGTGCACGGATATAATAACCCGGTACTGAATCAGGCTCTCCGGGAGCAAACGGAAAAGATGTCACATGTCATGTTCGGCGGACTGACACATGACCCGGCCATAGAACTGGGTAAATTGCTGTTGCCACTTGTACCGCCATCCATGCAAAAGATATTTTATGCAGATTCAGGTTCGGTAGCTGTGGAGGTAGCTATGAAAATGGCTGTACAGTATTGGTACGCCATGAGCCAGTCAGCTCCGGATCGGGCACATCTGGCTAAAAAAAGTAATTTTGTGACCATTCGGCGCGGTTATCACGGAGATACCTGGAATGCAATGTCCGTATGCGATCCCGTAACTGGAATGCATTCCCTGTTCGGTTCGGCATTACCGGTACGGTACTTTTCTTCCCGTCCGCAATCACGGTTCGATGGTGACTGGGATGCGGATGATGCACTGGAACTGCTGGATATTATAGAAAAACATCATGAGGAACTGGCAGCACTGATTCTGGAACCCATCGTTCAGGGTGCAGGTGGCATGTGGTTCTATCATCCGCAATTCTTGCGGGAAGCGGCCAGAATATGCAAGGAATATAATATATTACTGATCTTTGATGAAATAGCCACTGGATTCGGGCGTACAGGCAAGATGTTTGCTTGGGAATATGCAGGCGTGGAACCGGATATTATGTGCATAGGAAAAGCACTGACAGGTGGATACATGACCCTGTCCGCAGTGCTGACCACGAATGAAGTAGCGGATGCGATTTCTAATCACGCACCGGGAGCTTTCATGCATGGCCCCACATTTATGGGAAACCCACTGGCATGTGCAGTGGCATGCGCCTCCATACGCTTGCTGACTTCACCCGAATATGACTGGCAGGGAAAAGTGAACCGCATTGAAGAACAGTTGTGGCGTGAACTGGAACCAGCACTACTACTTCCGCAGGTAGCAGATGTCCGTGTATTGGGTGCCATCGGAGTGATTGAAGTACAAGACCCGGTAGACATGGCCTGGATGCAGAAACGATTTGTGGAAGAAGGCATTTGGGTACGCCCCTTTGGAAAACTGGTATACATCATGCCACCGTTTATCATAGAACCGGAGCAGTTGACAAAGCTGACAAGTGGATTGTTGAAGATTATAGGAGAAATGGAATGAGTATAATAGAGCAAATGCAGCAGGAGCTGCAAGAACTGAAAGAGAGCAGTAATCTGCGGACATTGCCCGACCTGATCCATGAAGGACGGGATGTCATCGCAAACGGACAGCGAATGCTAAATCTTTCCTCTAATGATTATCTGGGACTGGCTGCAGACCGGACCTTGCGGGAAGAGTTTCTACAAGAACTGACAGCCGACAGTTTTTTTCCAACATCTTCCTCATCACGTCTATTAACAGGTAACTTCACCATCTATGAGGAACTGGAACAGACGCTCGCAGAACTCTTCGGAACTGAAGCAGCCCTGGTTTTCAACAGTGGTTATCACGCTAATACAGGTATTCTACCTGCCGTGAGCGATGCACAGACTCTGATACTGGCAGATAAACTGGTACACGCAAGCCTGATTGACGGCATTCGACTTTCGACAGCAAAATGTATCCGTTACCGGCACAATGATCTGAAACAACTGGAACGACTATTGGCTGAAAATCATGCGGTATACAGACAGGTGATTATTGTCACCGAAAGCATTTTCAGCATGGACGGAGATATAGCCGATCTGAAAGAACTGGTACGACTGAAACATATGTATGAGAATGTGTTACTCTACGTGGATGAAGCACACGCTTTCGGAGCGCGGGGTGAACAAGGACTGGGTTGCGCTGAAGAAGCCGGATGTATTCGGGAGATTGATTTTCTGGTAGGGACTTTTGGTAAAGCAGCCGCATCAGCCGGAGCATATATCGTTTGCCGGCGCACCATCCGGGAGTATCTGGTAAACAGGATGCGGACACTTATTTTTACAACAGCTCTTCCTCCGGTAAATATCGCATGGACTTTGTTTGTGGTGCGGCGATTGACCGGATTCAGGGAGCGAAGAATACACTTAAAAAATATCAGCAATATCCTTCGCGAAGCTCTAAAAGAAAAAGGATATACTTGTCCGAGTGGCAGTTATATAGTACCGATGATTGTAGGGAAAAGCTCAGACACGATTCTGAGGGCGGAAGAGTTACAGCGACATGGGTTTTATGCCTTGCCGGTACGGCCTCCTACGGTTCCGGAGGGGACATCACGCATTCGTTTTTCGTTGACGGCGGAGATAAGGGAAGAAGAAATCAGGAAATTGATAAAAATAATTATATAGATACGCGGACAACGCGGATGAAACGGACGAACACGGATTTTGATTTTTATCCGCGTACCTTCTAAAAAAACATACAGGATTATGAAACAAGTTTATATAATAAAAGGCGGGCATCGCCGACTGTTACTATTCTTTGCAGGATGGGGAGCCGATGAAACACCATTCAAAGATTATCAACCTGCGGACAGTGATTATATGCTCTGTTACGATTACCGGACACTGGATTTTGATGCTTCATTGCTGAAAGGATATCAGGAGATCAATGTAATCGGTTGGTCAATGGGAGTATGGGCTGCATCTCGGGTAATGGATAAATTACAGGAAACAGATACATCTCTCATAATCAAAAATAGTATAGCCATTAACGGCACTCCCTATCCTATTGATGATACGTGTGGCATTCCATCCGTTATTTATCACGGAACGCTGGAAGGGTTGACAGGTCCTTCCCTGAATAAGTTTCTAAGAAGGATGTGCTTCAACGGAGAGGCATTCAAAGAGTTTCTGAATATTACTCCCAGACGACCATTGGAAGAACTGAAAGAAGAACTGGCAGAAATAGAACGCATGTATCTCGCACAACCTGCCATCTCGTTCCATTGGCAACAAGCAGTAGTAGGAAGTAACGACCGCATCATTCCACCTGACAATCAACTGAATGCCTGGCGTAAAGAAGAAGAGAATAACCGGAAAAAGATACGGGTACATTATACGGAAGATGCTCATTATCAAGTTGAACTGTTCCGATACTATTTGCAGGATATATGGACAAAAGATTGATTGCAGAACGATTTGCCCGTGCACGGGATACCTACTCACGCGAAGCACGGGTACAACAACAGGTAGCCGAGAAAATGTTACGGCTACTGACAGAGCATACTTCCCTCTTTCATCGTATCGTGGAATTTGGATGTGGTACAGGCAGTTATTCCAGGTTATTGTTGGACAAACTGCAACCGGAAAGTTTGCTGCTGAACGATCTATGTCCGGAAATGAGAGAGTGTCTTGCTGATTTGCTTCCACAAAATATGGTGCAATTCATTCCCGGAGATGCCGAAGCTCTGGACTTTCCCGAAGGAACGGATTTAATTACTTCCTGTTCTACCCTGCAATGGTTCAATGATCCGGAGGCATTCTTCGCCCGTTGTCATCGTTTCCTATCGGAAGACGGTTATCTGGCTTTCAGTACCTTTGGCGCTGAAAATATGCGCGAAATCCATACACTCACCGGACATGGGCTTGAGTATCTGCAGATAGAAACGTTGAAAGAACTGCTTGCTCCTCATTTTGAGACTGTATACGCGGAAGAGGAAATAGTTTCTCTCCCCTTTAATACTCCACTTCAGGTATTGCAACATCTGAAAGAAACCGGAGTAACAGGAACGGAAAAGAAAGTATGGACACGAGGACGGCTACAGACCTTCTGCAACGGATATACCGAGCAGTTCAGTCGGGAAGATGGAAACGTCACTCTGACGTACCACCCTATTTATATTGTCACACGAAAGAAAAACAAATAAAGCAATGGAAAACAATGTGTATTTTATCAGCGGTATCGATACAGATGCCGGAAAGTCTTACTGTACAGCTTATTATGCCTGTGAATTGATTCGCAGCGGTAAACGTGTTATCACGCAAAAATTCATCCAGACAGGCAACACAGGCCATTCTGAAGATATAGACCTGCATCGCCGTCTCATGGGCATGAGCATGACAGAGGAAGACCGTGAAGGATTGACCATGCCCGAGATTTTCTCTTATCCTTGTTCACCTCATCTGGCAGCACGCATAGACAACCGCCCCATTGATTTCGGGAAGATAGAAGATGCCACGCAAGAACTTGCCCGACGCTATGATGTGGTACTTGTAGAAGGTGCAGGCGGACTAATGGTGCCACTGACCGAGGATTACCTGACGATTGATTATATTGCAGAAAAGCAGTATCCGCTGGTATTCGTGACTTCCGGGAAACTGGGAAGTATCAATCATACATTGCTGAGCTTTGAAGCAATCCGTAACAGAGGAATTCAGCTGGACACGGTATTGTACAATCTCTATCCTACCGTGGAAGATACTACGATACAGGAGGATACGATGCAATATATCCACCGGTATCTGGATAAGTACTTTCCGGGAAGTAAGTTTATAGTGGTACCCGTAATGTAGCTCGTAGCTTGTGTAGCTTGTAACTCGTAGCTTGTTATTTCCTAAACTTGCGCGTATAATCATATTTTTTGTGTACATTTGCAACACAAAAAACGTCATACGACCACATGGAAACATTAACATTCAATACTACAGAACAAGCATTACTTGCCGCTGTCGGTATCCTTTTCCTGATTCAACTCCTTTATTACTTTTGTCTTTATAATCGTATACATATCCGTAGCCGTGCCGTAAAGCGAAGTGATATACATTTTTCACAGGAATTACCACCCTTATCGGTCATTATCTATGCCCGTGAAGAAGTGGAAAATCTGCGCCGGAATCTGACTGCAGTATTGGAACAGGATTATCCGCAATTTGAAGTTATCGTCATCAACGATGGCAATACGGATGAAAGTGAAGATTACCTGACGCTGCAAGGAGAAAAGTATCCGAACCTGTATCATAGTTTCGTTCCAAGCTCTTCACGCTATATCAGTCGCAAGAAGCTGGCCATCACTCTTGGAATAAAAGCAAGTAAATACGACTGGCTTGTGTTTACCGAAGCAAACTGCCTTCCCGAAAGTGACCAATGGTTGCGTACCATGGCACGTAATTTTACCTCGCGTACACAAATCGTATTGGGTTATAGTGGATATGAACGTGGAAAAGGCTGGCTGCACAAACGGGCATCTTTCGACAATCTGTTCACTTCCATGCGCTATCTGGGCTATGCATTAGCCGGAAAGCCTTATATGGGAATCGGTCGCAACATGGCCTACCGGAAAGAGCTATTCTATGCCCAGAAAGGCTTTTCAGCACACCTGAATCTGCAACGCGGGGATGATGATTTATTTATCAATAAAACAGCTACCTCAGAGAATACACGAGTAGAAACAGATGCAAATGCAGTTGTACGTGTGCAACCCGTTTTCCGCGCCAAAGACTGGTGGGAAGAGAAAATCAGCTATATGGCTACAGCGCACTTTTATAGGGGAATACAGCGTAATTTATCCGGCTTTGAAACAACTACCCGTTTACTGTTTCATGTAGCATGGATAGCTACTCTGGTGATTGGAATACTGAACTTTCACTGGTTAGTAGCAGGTATTGCATTTCTGATGTTTGCCTTACGATATACTATGCAAGCTTTGATTATCAATAAGACAGCAAAAGATCTCGGAGAAAAACGGCGTTACTTCTTTACTCTTCCGGTATTCGATATTTTACAGCCAATGCAATCACTTCGCTGGAAGCTTTATTGCCAGTTCAGAAAGAGAAATGATTTCCTAAGAAGATAACATTTTCCAATGCCACACCTCATCGTCCCAAATGCCACATCTCAATAGAACAAATGCCACACTTTATCACCCACGAAGTGTGGCATTTCACTTGTTAAGGTGTGGCATTTGGGACGATGAAATGTGGCATTTCTATTCGTATCTCATAGAATTGGCAGGATGGATACGTGTAATCAGGAAAGAAGGTCCTAAAAGCATCAGAACGGATGCCAGTAAAGTGCCAATATTCAGTAATAAGAACAACAGGATACTGAAAGATACAGGAACAGTATCCATATAATACGTTTCAGGGTCAAGCTTAAAGATTCCAAACCACTTTTGCAGGAAATAGAATGCCAATCCGATAGCATTGCCCCATAGCATACCTTTTCCGATAAGAAAGACTGAGAACCAAAGGAATACCTTGCGTATGGTGGTATTGTTAGCACCAAGAGACTTCAGCACACCAATCATGGAAGTACGCTCAATGATGATAATCAATAAACCGGATACCATGGTAAAACCTGCTACGCCAGCCATCAATATCAATATTACCCAGATATTCACATCCAGAATACTGAGCCAAGAAAATATCTGAGGATTCAGTTGCTCCACGTTGCGCACGCAATAATCTTCTCCGTACTTATCCTCTATTCCATTCAGATCAGCAGCAATCTGATAGGTAGTTTCCTCAAGACGATCATAATCGCGTACCTGTAGTTCTGCACCACTCACCTGCCCCGGCTCCCAGTTATTAAGACGATTTACGAGATATAAATCTGTAAGGAGAAAGAGGTTATCGTATTCCGAGAAATTAGTCTGATAGATTCCCACAACCTGCAACCGGCGGGCACGGATATCATCCTGTATATAATAGGTATCTATCTTATCTCCGAGTTTCAATCTTAACTTTATAGCAAGTGCCTTAGAAATGACGACCCGATTGGAAGAAGCTGTATCACTGAACTGTGGTAACTCTCCTTCCACCAGATGTTCACGGAAGAAGGCAGAATCAAACTCTGGTCCTACCCCTTTCAGAACCATACCCTGAAAATCTTCGGCAGTCTTCACCATACCCGGTTTAGTGGAATAGCGTTGTACATGCTTTATCTCAGGATATTCGGAAAGAATAGAGGTAACACTATCATTCACCACCACAGGACGCGTTTCATAGGAACGTGCAGCATCCGAATTCGTAATCTGAATGTCCGAACCGAAACCTATGACTTTACCACGCACTTCGCTCTTGAACCCCACAATCACCGACACCGTAATAATCATCACTGCCAGACCGATAGCAACACCTATCAGGGCAATGAGCACGGCAGGACGTGAAACTTGCTTTCCAGCATCTCTGTCGCGGTAAATACGTCGGGCCAAAAACAATGGCAGGCTCATAGGGCTAATTAAAAGATAAAGTGATAGAGTAATAGGGTGATAGGGTGATAAAGTGATAAGATAACATTATTTTATCACCTTATCACTTTACCACCTTATCACATTATTCCGTTCTTCCCGGATATGCCTCCAATGCCTTTGACAAGACAAAAAGCGCACGGGTCAGGTCTTCCTTCTTCAACACATAAGCTATACGCACTTCATTCCGACCGGAACCAGGGGTAGTATAAAAGCCGGAAGCAGGTGCCATGAATACGGTTTGTCCTTCATATTCAAAATCGGAAAGACACCAGGCACAGAACTTATCCGAATCATCTACCGGAAGTTTCGCCACCGTGTAGAAAGCTCCCATAGGAAT
>ENA-UPXC01000602-UPXC01000602.1-human-gut-metagenome-genome-assembly--contig:-NODE-602-length-59423-cov-13.488929_pt1 | contig 59423 bp, 33 predicted proteins | sample MGYA00250047_ERZ773371 | MGnify/ENA primary metagenome ERZ773371 (study PRJEB29103, sample SAMN06111975) | human gut metagenome | biome: human gut; feature: ankylosing spondylitis patient; material... | reverse complement strand
GCCTGCTTTCTCTGGGCCTGGTGATTCTGTTCACAGTGCCGGTCTTTGGCTGGATTTTAAACGGCGGGCTGTATGTAAAAGACAAGGTCTTTATTCCTTTTCTGCCCCTGGTGGTTCTGGAAATTGCCAGGTATATACAGGAATTGAAACGTACCGCATGGATAAAGAATAAGCGGCGCATGGCGTTCCATATTCTGCCTTATCTGGCCGCCGCAGCCTTTATCTGCATACAGCGTGATACTGCGGGATTCCGGCAATACTGGCTGCCGGCTCTGGCAGACTGTGCGCTTATGCTGCTCTTGTATCTGGTGTATCTGAAATTTAACCGCTATCCGCTTCCTGTGTTTGGAGCCTGCCTGATTCTGTTTTTTTCCGGATGGATGGTGAACAAAAACAGCGCCAATATGATTCCGGCAGAAACTTACGAAAAGACGGTGCAAACAGATGTCACCAAAGCTATGAAGGAAATTTTGGAGGAAGACACGGGCTGGTACCGCATGGAAGAACAGGCAGGAGGGGCAGAGGAACTGGCGGATATTGACCGTATCCGGGATATCCGGCAGAATGTAACCTCCATGTATTCTTCCGCTTACAATGAGGATTATATGGAATTTAGAAACAAAACCTTTGGGCTCAATCAGCATTTCCGAAACTCTATGATGCAGGCGGTCTCCGACAATCCTCTGTTTTTGCAGCTTATGGGAGTAAAATATGTCACCGGTCAAAAAGCGCCGGCCGGCTATCAGCTTCTCAAAGAGGGAAAAGACGGCAATCTGTATGTGAATGAATCGGTATCTCCTCTGGCCTATGTGACTTCGGACACCATGGGAGAAGAAGCGTACCGTACTTTGCATTTTCCGGAAAATCAGACAGCGCTTCTGCAGAAAGCCGTGGTGAAGAACGCAGACAGTACGGCTAAACAGGGGGAAACCTTAGAGTCCATGTCAGCCTGTGGGTTTTCCATACCGGAACAAAACACAAAGAAAGGAAAGATTGAGAAAACAGACTATGGCTGGGAAGTGGAGGCAAAGGAAGAACTGCAGCTGACGATACCCCTCGACAGCCTGGGAGAAAACCAGGATTTGCTGGCTCTTTCTTTCAGGCTTACAAACAAAAAGCCCAACCAGGATGTATACATACGTCTCCAGGGACAGACAAACCGTCTGACCGCAGAAAATCATGAATATGCAAATCATAACAGAGATTTTTCCTTTACGGTGCAGCCGGATATGGAGAAGCGGCAGGTTACGCTGATTCTGGGAAAAGGACATTATGAAATCAGCAATCTGAAGGCCTATGGGGGCAATTTGGAAAGCCTGCAGGCAAATTCCAAAAAGCTGTATCAAAATCCGCTGGAACAGGTTTCCATAGAAGATAACCAACTGACTGGGAAAGTGGAGACATCCAGGGCAGGATATCTGATTACCAGCCTTCCCTTTGACAAACATTTCCGGGTATATGTGGACGGGAAAGAAGTACAGACCGAAAAGGTAAATACTGCTTTTCTGGGTGCCCAGGTTCCCAAGGGAAACCATACCATTACCATTGCATACAGAGCGCCGGGAAAAACCGCAGGACTGCTTCTCACCGGCGGAGGAGGTTTTCTGCTGTTTCTGGATAAAGTAAAAATCAAGAGAAGAAGCAGGAAGAAGAAAAACGGTATGAGAAGAAATGTACAAAAAGCAGCATAAAAAGGAAAAAGCAGTCGTCTCCAAAGCGGAGATGGCTGCTTTTTAAGCGTGTTGTTTATCTGAGTTATCCGTATAATGTTCTGCCACATAGTCATGAAAGTTTTTTACGGAGGAGGATAAGAGATGAAATTTGAAGCAATGTTTCAGCCAATCAAAATCGGAAACGTAACAATTCCCAACCGTTTTGTTATGTGTCCCATGGGAAATAACTTTGCAAATACAGATGGAAAAATGAGCGAACGTTCCATCGCATATTATGAAGCAAGAGCGAAAGGCGGCTTCGGACTGATTACCTTTGAAGCTACGGTGGTTTACGAACAGGCAAAAGGCGGCCCCAGAAAGCCTTGTCTGTTCTCAGACGATACGGTGGGCAGCTTTAAGGCGGCCATTGCCGCCTGTCATCAGGCAGGAGCAAAGGTATCCATTCAGCTGCAGCACGCAGGACCGGAGGGAAATTCAAAAGTAACCGGATATCCGTTGAAATCAGCAAGTGCGATTCCGGCTTCCGTAAAGACAGAGATACCGGAAGAGATTTCCACAGAAGAGCTTTACCGGTTGATTGAGGCTTACGGCGACGCGGCCCTGAGAGCAAAGAAAGCAGGAGCAGATGCCGTGGAAGTGCATTGCGCCCATGGGTATCTTGTAAGTTCTTTTATTTCCGAAAGAACGAATAAACGGCAGGATGAATTTGGCGGATGTTTTGAAAACCGTATGCGTCTGGCCAGGTTAATTATTGAAAATATCCGAAAAAAAGCGGGAAAGGCGCTGGCAGTTATCTGCAGAATCAATGCCTCTGATGATGTTTTGGGAGGACAGACTCCTCAGGACGCGGCAGCCGTGGCTTCTTATCTGGAGAAAGAGTGTGGTGTGGACGCCCTGCATGTATCCAGAGCCGTACATCTTCACGATGAATATATGTGGGCGCCAAGCGCTCTTCACGAAGGCTTCAGCGCAAACTGCGTGACGGAAACATATTCCGGTGATTACGGTAGGACGTTATACAGAGCCTCAGTATGCAGAACTGATGGTGGAGGAAGGAAGAGCGGATTTGGTTGCTTTTGGACGCCAGAGCATTGCAGACCCTAATCTTCCCCAAAAGGCAAAAGACGGAAAACTGGATTTGCTTCTGCCTTGTATCGGATGCCTGCAGGGCTGTGTGCCTCATATGTTTAAAGGAGAGGCTATTACCTGTCTGGTGAACCCTCTTGTGGGAAGGGAAATGGAACTGTTTCCCGCAGAGCAGAAAAAAGACGTGGCGGTTATCGGCGGAGGTCCGGGAGGACTGTATGCTGCCTATATCTGTGCACTTCGGGGACATAATGTTACCTTATACGAAGAAAAATAGAAGCTGGGCGGAAATATGCGTCTGGCGGCTTATCCTCCGGGAAAAGGATGTATCAATGGCATGATTTGCGGGTATATCAATAACTGTAAAGCCCAGGGTGTAAAAATCGAAACCAATACACCGGCAACACCGGAACTGATTCGCGAGAAAAATCCGGATGCAGTGATTGTGGCAACCGGCTCCAATCCTCTGGTGCTTCCGATTCCGGGAATCGAAAAGGCAGTCCATGCAGCGGATGTGCTGGAAGGGAAAGTAAAACCTGGAAAACGTGTGCTGGTAGTCGGCGGCGGCATGGTCGGCTGCGAAGTGGCAGATTTTCTCGGGGAACTGGGACATCAGGTATCCATTATCGAGCTGCGGAGTGAACTGGGAGCAGATGTGATTCCTGAGCATAAAAAATTCCTTATGAAAGAACTGAAAGAATACCAGGTAGAGGGAATTACAGGGGCAAAAGTGACAGGCTTTTATGAAGACGGTGTTTCCTATGTTCTGGAAGACGGAACGGAAGGCCGTGTCGAGAACATGGATAGTGTGGTGCTTGCCATGGGATACCGCAATCATGAAGTACTGAGTGAAGCGATAAAAGATATTGTCAAAGAAGTCGTTGTGATAGGCGACGCAGTCCGTGCGCGCAGGGCTCTGGATGCCACCGATGAAGCCCTCAAAGCGGCGATGTCAATTTAGAAAGGAGCATACATATGGAAATCAATGGAAAAACAGAACTTTTTTGTCTTATCGGCTCTCCGGTAGGACACTCCGGTTCTCCGGCTATGTACAATTACAGCTTTCAGAAGACAAATCTGAACTGTGCGTATCTGGCTTTTGATGTAAAGCTGGAAGAAACCGAGGCTGCTGTCAATGGTTTGAAAACCCTTGGCTGCAGCGGCTTCAATGTGACTATGCCCTGCAACACCATGGTGATAAAGGACGGAAAGCTTTACGGACATAACACAGATGGCATAGGATTTGTGAAAAATCTGAAAGAACATGGTGTGGATGTAAAAGATAAGGTGATGACGGTGATGGGAGCAGGCGGCGCCGCTACAGCTATTCAGGTGCAGTCTGCTTTGGAAGGTGCCAGAGAAATTCACATTTTTAACCGCAGGGACGAATTTTATGCAAATGCAGAAAATACAGCAAAGGAACTTGAAGCAATGGGCGTGAAAGCCAAAGGTTACGCTTCTAACGCGGCTAACTTTGAAGATACTGCAAAGGTCGTTGAAGAAATCCACAAGGACTTCGGACGGATCGATATATTGGTAAACAATGCCGGTATCACTCGTGACGGTTTGATGATGCGCATGAGCGAACAGCAATGGGATATGGTAATCAACGTGAACCTGAAGTCAGCATTTAACTTCATCCATGCTTGTACACCTATCATGATGCGTCAAAAAGCTGGTAGCATTATCAATATGGCCTCTGTTGTAGGTGTTCACGGAAATGCAGGACAGGCTAACTATGCTGCTTCTAAGGCAGGTATGATTGCATTGGCTAAGTCTATCGCACAAGAGTTGGGTTCTCGCGGCATCCGTGCCAACGCTATCGCTCCGGGATTCATCCTGACAGACATGACAGCTGCTCTTTCTGACGAAGTAAGAGCTGAATGGGCAAAGAAAATTCCTTTGCGTCGTGGTGGTACTCCTGAAGATGTGGCAAACATCGCTACCTTCCTGGCTTCCGATATGTCTTCTTACGTATCAGGACAGGTGATTCAGGTAGATGGTGGTATGAACATGTAATCGAACAGAATGACTGTTGTATACGAAGACAACCATATCATTGTAGTCAACAAGACCGCTTCCGAGATTGTCCAGGCAGACAAGACGGGTGATACGCCTCTTTCGGAGACTGTGAAGCAGTACCTGAAAGAGAAATATCAGAAACCCGGCAATGTTTTCCTCGGTGTGACACACCGGCTGGACCGCCCCGTAAGCGGTCTTGTTATTTTTGCCAAAACGAGTAAGGCATTAACAAGGCTCAACGAAATGTTTCGCACCAGTGAGGTGAAAAAGACTTATTGGGCGGTTGTGAAAAATGCTCCGCAAGAACCGGAAGGTGAACTGGTACATTTTCTTGTACGTAATGAAAAGCAGAACAAAAGTTATGCATACGACAAAGAAGTGCCGAACAGCAAGAAAGCGATCTTGCATTACCGGTTGATCGGTCATTCGGAGAATTACTATTTGCTCGAAGTCGATTTAAAAACCGGACGTCATCATCAGATTCGTTGTCAGCTGGCAAAAATGGGATGCCCTATCAAGGGAGATTTGAAATATGGCTCTCCACGCTCCAATCCGGATGGGAGCATTTGTCTGCATGCCCGGAGAGTACGGTTCATACATCCTGTCTCAAAAGAACTGATAGAGCTTGAAGCTCCTCTTCCCGAAGGGAATTTATGGAAAGGATTCGCCATAGATTAACACGGATTTCCACAGATTCATTTATTATGTTATTTAGTAGACGGTACGCAGTTTTTCTGTGGAAAACCGTGTAAATCTGTGGTTGGAACTTGCCAAAAGAGTAAACCTGCCTGCCATTTTTCTTGTAAACTCTAGCGACAGTTAGTTAATTCCTAAATAGGTAGTATATTTGCACCATTCGCTAACTATAATTTTCAATCATACCAAAGAAAAATACGAATGAAGGCATTTAAACTACTTGCACTTACTTCTTGTGTCTTGCTTGCAGCGGGAAATGGAGTAGCGCAACAGAACTATTCAAAAAGTGAAGGATTATTGCAGTACGTCGATCCGTATATCGGATCCGGTTATCATGGACACGTCTTTGTTGGGACGAGTGTTCCGTATGGAATGGTACAGCTGGGTCCTACCAATATCCATAAAGGTTGGGACTGGTGCTCGGGTTATCATTATTCCGATAGTATTTTAATTGGCTTTTCACATACCCATTTGAGCGGTACGGGCTGTACTGACTTATGTGATATTCTCATCATGCCATTGAATGAGATCCGTACTCCCAGAGGCAATCAGGATGATATACGTGATGGGTATGCTTCCAGATATTCTCATGCGAATGAAATCGCCCGTCCCGAATATTACTCTTTGCTTCTCGACCGTTACAATATCAAAGCCGAGCTGACAGCTACAGATCGTGTAGGCTTCCATCGTTATACTTATCCTGAAGGAAAACCGGCTTCCATATTAATCGACTTACGTGAAGGAAACGGATCGAATGCTTACGACAGCTATATCCGTAAGGTAGATGATTATACAGTAGAGGGTTATCGTTATGTGAGAGGCTGGAGTCCTTCCCGCAAAGTTTATTTTGTGTTGAAAAGTGATAAGAAGATAGAGCAGTTTACTGCCTATGATGATAATACCCCGCAACCTTGGGACCAACTGAAAGTGGCATCGGTGAAGAGTGTCCTCACTTTTGGTAACGTGAAGGAAGTGAAGATAAAAGTCGCCCTTTCTTCTGTCAGCTGTGACAACGCAGCGATGAACCTGCAATCCGAACTTACTCACTGGGATTTTGATAAGGTGGTGGATATGAGTGCCGACCGATGGAATAAGCAACTGGAGAAGATGACAGTAGAGACTGATGATGAGGCTTCCAAACGTGTATTCTATACCGCCCATTATCATACTATGATTGCCCCTACGCTTTTTTGCGATGTGAATGGAGAGTATAGAGGGATGAATGACATGATTTACACAGACCCGAAGAAAGCCAACTATACGACTCTTTCTTTATGGGATACCTACCGTGCATTAAATCCTTTGATGACTATTACTCAACCTGAAATGGTTGACCATGTAGTCAATTCGATGATTTCCATCTATCGTCAGCAGGACAAACTCCCTATCTGGCCTTTGATGAGTGGAGAGACCGATCAGATGCCGGGGTATAGCTCCGTGCCGGTGATTGCCGATGCATATCTGAAAGGATTTACCGGGTTCGATGCGGAAGAAGCATTGCAAGCAATGATAGCTACAGCTACTTATGAAAAGCAGAAAGGAGTACCTTATGTAGTCAAAAAAGGCTATATCCCTGCCGACAAAGTTCATGAAGCTACTTCCATAGCCATGGAGTATGCAGTGGACGACTGGGGAATTGCCGCTATGGCACGTAAGATGGGAAAGACAGAAGATGCTGAAACATTCTCAAAACGTGCTCATTATTACAAGAACTATTTTGATTCTTCTATCCATTTCATTCGTCCGAAACTGGAAGACGGCTCTTGGCGTACTCCTTACGATCCGGCACGTTCCATCCATACTGTTGGAGATTTCTGTGAAGGAAACGGATGGCAATATACTTTCTTTGCTCCACAAGACCCCTATGGGCTGATTGCCTTGTTTGGAGGTGACAAACCTTTTACAACGAAGCTTGATGGTTTCTTTACCAATACCGACAGTATGGGGGAAGAAGCATCGAGCGACATAACCGGATTGATCGGACAATATGCACATGGAAATGAACCGAGCCATCATGTTGCTTATCTTTACGCGTATGCCGGTGAACAATGGAAAACGGCGGAAAAGGTTCGTTTTATCATGAGCGATTTTTACACAGACCAGCCGGACGGTATCATCGGTAATGAGGATTGTGGCCAAATGTCTGCCTGGTATCTTCTTTCATCTATGGGACTCTATCAGGTGAACCCGTCGGATGGTGTATTTGTTTTCGGTAGCCCTTGTTTTAAGAAAGTAGAAGTGAAGGTACGTGGTGGTAACACTTTTACTGTAGAAGCACCCAATAACAGCAAAGAAAATATCTATATCCAGAAAGTGTATTTGAATGGCAAGCCTTATGATAAGAGTTATATCACTTATCAGGATATAATAAATGGCAGCACATTGAAGTTTGTAATGGGGAAAAAGCCTAATAAGAATTTTGGTAAGGCTCCGGCAAACAGACCGGTTGTTTTGAATAAGATAAATGGATAAAGATGGCTTACTTATAAAAGACAGCTAATTGTTGAAAGGAGGAAGAAGCCTCCGACAATGAAAGAATAAAGCTGGTTCTCAATATTCAATTCAGTTTTCAATAGGTATTATAAGGCTTTCCGATTGTAGCATTTAATTCTGCTTCGGAAAGCTTTATTTTATACTAGAAACGGCTGAAAAGCAAATCCTTAACAAGAACTTACTGTTTTCAGCCGTTTTGGGGAATATAGTTTTAAGAAATAAGTTAGTCCTGATTACATCTTTCCTTTAAAAAAGAATGTAATCAAGACTATTTTTATAACTATGGAAGCGGATCAGCTTTTGCCGGTCGTTTCGGATCATAAACGGCTACTCCTACTTTGGAGTCAGCACAACCATAATACAAATACCATTTGTTTTTGAAGTAGACCATTCCTTCTATAAATACGGTTCCATCCACATATTGCCCACTCTTTTCAAAGCTATCCATCGGACGGAAGAACGGTTCATCGAGACGGGTGATAAAGCGGGTAGGATCATTGGCGTCGAAGAGTGCTTGTCCGGCAGCATAGACATTGGCGGTATAGCGTTTGTCACCTCTTCCTGAATGGTTCTTACCATTATAAAGAAGGACAATTCCTTTCGGAGTGTAGATAGCTGGAGGCCCACATTCGGTGAGATGGCTGTCGAAGTAGCCGTCACGGGGAGAAAACAGCTTCTTTAGGGAACCGTCAATGTTGACAATCGGTGTCCAGTGGATTAAGTCATCGGAAGTAGCTGCGAATACATGCTCCTCTCCCCAGTACATAAAGTATTTCCCGTTGACTTTCTTGATAACCTGTTTCCCTTTAACAACTTCGGTCAGGATAGAGCCGGACTTACAACCCAGGTTGAAGAACTTTCCATCAAATGCTTTGGCAAAAGCAGGACCGTGTTTTGTCCAGTCTTTTAGGTTGCGGGAGGTCGCTACTGCCAGGCGAGGTACATGGCGATTCCATTGGGTGTACATCATTACATATAATCCGTCATCGGTTACGGCAATTCGTGGGTCTTCGCAGCCGCCGGGCCATTCCAACTCTTTTTGTGAATCATTATCCGGATAGAATACAGGAGTCTTTTCCCGTTGGAAATGTGTGCCGTCGGTAGAAGTGGCATAACCGAGGCGAGAAGTCCGGTGTCCGATACCGACACCTGATTTATCCTCTGCACGGTATAACACGACAATCTCACCATTGTAGAGTGTAGCAGCCGGATTGAATGTATCGTTCGATTCCCACGCAATAGAATCTTTGGTCAATGGACAGTAAAACTTGGTGTTTTCTATAGGAGATATTACCGGATTGACATTCTTTGGACGTTCAAAACCACCGAAAGCCCAATCGGGTAATTTGTTCTCTTTATGATTGGAAGACTGTCCGTAGGCAGTACAGGTCATCATGGTTGTAGTAAGTAGGAATAAAAAAGTTGATTTCATATTGTTCATATTATATGGGTCATTTATTTTTTAGGAGTCATATACTCCCTACATATAAATTGGAAAATAAATAAAATGCTGTCATCTGTCACCTGATTGGGTATAAATGATTGATTATAAATATACTGCAGTGTGACAGCATGATGTGACGGCAAGGTGACGACAACTTTGCTGTCACTTTGTTGAAAGCAAGGATTTTATTGTTTCTCTGCTATGTGGGTACTTATTTCTCTATCCGGAGCGGTATTCAAGGATTATCAGACTATTACGGAAGAGAGAGTTTCAGTACTTGAAACTAAAAGTTCTATTGCTTGAAACTTTTGTTTCGTCAGCGGGAAACTTTAGTTTCATCGGTGAGAAACTCTAGTTTCTCTTACTTGAAACTGTGGTTTCAAAGGCGTGAAACTAAAGTTCTTCAACCTTGAAACTACTTTGGAAGCGTAAGCTTCAAGGTTAGAAACAGTTATCTCATAAGCGGGAATACAATAAAAACATAATAGAAGACTATTGGATACTATTCAGCAAGTCTACCTTTCCTTCATTCACGAGTTTTAGGATTAGTTCTCCGAACAGCGTATTTTGCCATGCAAACCAGGAACGAGTAAAGTTCTTCGGGTCGTTCTTGTGGAAAGATTCATGCATGAACCCTGTTCCGGCATCCGTATCCATCAGCATTTTGATGCAGGTCTTGATTTCTGCGTCGTTTTGACTGGTGAATGCTTTCATCATAATACTCATGGGCCAAATCATATCATATCCGATGTGCGGACCGCCAATTCCTTCGCCGGCAGTACCTTTGAAGAAGTAAGGATTATCTTCGCTCCATACAAACTTACGGGTATTCTGATAAATAGGATCGTTCACTTTCACATCCCCAAGATAAGGCAGGGCAATGAGACTCGGCACATTGGCATCATCCATTAACAGTTGGTTGCCGAAACCATCCACTTCGAAAGCATAGATTTTGCCATATTTCGGATGATTGTAAACCGCATACTTTTTCAGGGCTGCTTCCACTTCGTTCGACAGTGTAGTACATTCTTTAGCTAAATCAGGTTTCTTGTTGACTGTATTCAGAATTTCGGCAGCTTTGCGCAATGAAGTTACAGCAAAGAAGTTGGATGGAACGAGGAACTGGAAAGTTGTAGCATCATCCGAAGGACGGAAAGCAGAAGCAATCAGTCCGACCGGCTTTACAGGATTACCCCAGCCGTCGTTGGTCATCGTATCGAGTGCACGTTCCGTTTTACGTTGGAAACGATAAGGACCTTTCGGATCTTCTTTTCGTTGCTGTTCCTTAAACGTTTTCAGAACCTTGGCGATGGCTGTAAGCCATTCGTCGGAGAATATACTGGCATCTCCCGTCGTCTTCCAGTAATGATAAGCAAGACGGATAGGATAGCAGAGCGAGTCGATTTCCCATTTGCGTTCGTGCAGTTCGGGCTTCATGTCCGTAAGGTCACTCATCCATTCGCCGCCTTCGGAATTCATGTTGAAAGCATTGGCATACGGGTCGATATTGATACACTTGAACTGACGTTTGATAACGCCGGCGAGCATTTTTTTCAGTTCTGCGTCTTTGTTGGCGAGTTGCACGTAAGGCCATACTTGTGCACCCGAATCGCGCAACCACATGGCGTGGATGTCACCTGTATAAACAAACGTATCGTCTTTACCGTCAAAATGAACAGTAGTATCCAGTGTGTTCGGGAAACAGTTTTCGAACATCCATGCCAAGCGGACATTCGTCAGCAGTTGCTTGATATGCGCAATCTGTTGTTCCACAGCTTGCGAGACAAACAGACGTTTCGATGCTTCCGGACGGTTCGTCTGATAGTTGTTGATTTTGGTATTATCTTGTTGGATGACAAAATCACTGTTCGTTATAGCCTGCATATTGCTAGCACCAAAGAGTGCTATGGACAAACAAAAGGCTTTAGTTATATTCATGGTAATAGTCTTTTTTTGTTGATTAGTATTGATTATGAAAGTGTTGCGGAGAAGAAGTGTTAAATCTCTGCAAAGAATTCAATAAGACAGGCATTGTCGAGCAGCCATTTATACTGCTCCTTGTTATGTCCCGACCAATCCCTGCCTAATAATCCGTTTTCATCCCGGTAGTTTTCCCAGGCGTGAAGCGCATTTTCCACCATCGCATTGACATACGCCGGATTCTTGTCAATCTTATACAGAGCTTTCAGTCCTCTGAATAAGATCACGTTAAACCAGGCCATGTCTTTATGTACTTTGACAGTCGGGTCTTTCTTATCGGCTTTTGTGCGGAAAAAGGCATCTGTTCCTGCGGCTGTTTGCTGTGCATCGTGCAAATACTGCTCATCTCCCGTTTCCTCATAGAGCAATACACCCGCCTGAATCATCTGTCCACTGTTGTAGGCGTACTTCTCTTTGGAAACTTTCCCTTTCAGGTTGATGTTATCCCAGTAAAGATGGTCGGTAGGGTCGCACAGATGCTTTTTCGTCCAGGCATACGTCTCTTTTGCTTTTTCGAGGTATTTGGCATCCTTCGTCAGCCGGTACAACTTGACACCGAGCACAGTAGACGGTGCATTGGAACAAGTATGCTTCGCTTCCTTCTGCTGTTCACACCAAAAGATGCCACCGCCTATCTCATCGCTCCATCCACTGTAGATATATTGATACAATGCAACGGCTTTTTCCAAAGATGCAGGCTTGTGAGTCAGTTGGTAATAATCGCAATAGTCCAGTGCAATCCAGATGTTATCGTCATAATAACGTCCGTGCTGCCCGTACTTGGTGGGGTATGACTGATAACAGGCCGGCAAGCGACTGTTATCCCAATACTGCTCCATTCCCGGTAGAATTCTTTTCTCGAGAATCTTTTTGTACTTCTTGTTTCCGGTCGCTTTGTATAAAGCCACACAACCCGACATCATCCCGGAATACGGCCATAGAAAAGAAGCCTTCAGCGTTCCGTTCTGCTGCGTTCCGCCCGCCAGATAAGTAATTTTTTGGTCGGGATTGACAGGATACGTTTCTGTTAGTAGTCCGTCATTCGTCTGATAGAGATTCAATACATTAGATAGAATCGAGTCGGCAATAGAAAGATAACGGGTATTTCCCGGTGTCTTTCCCACTGCGGAGGTAAGGCAAAATAACATACAGGCTACAAAACATATATTTCTCATAGGAATATCGGGTTGTGTGGTGAAACTTTCAGGTTATAACTAGATACAAAGATTATTTCTGCTGACGCTGGTCGAACTCCAGTTCCACCTTTACGGGGAAATGGTCTGAAGGAGTGCGCGCCTGATAAGTCTTGATGTCGATTTCTTCCGGGCAATCGTTCGCCTGCTTCTTTTCTCCCTTGCCTACGATGCTGCGGTAAGTATCAGTCAGCACACCATATCTTTTCACTTGGAAAGACGGAGAAACGAATATATGGTCGATACGGCTTTCCGTAAAGCTGTTCGGGTCGAAGTCGTTGAACGTGCCGTTGATAGCATAGCGGAAGCCGGCCTTCTCGTAAGAGTCGCACAACACCCCTTTGCTCACAAAAGCATCATAAGACTGGTGGGTCTGGTCGACATTGAAGTCTCCCGTCAGGATGGCCGGAAGCTCTTTGCCTTTGCCAAGTTCTTTCATCTTGTCCTGTACGAGGAATGCACTTTCCACACGTGCCTTCTTGCCGATATGGTCCATGTGCAGGTTGAAGAAAAGGAATTCGAAGCCGGTATCTTTGCATTTGAAGTGTCCCCAACTGCAAATACGCGGCAACACGGCATCCCATCCTTTGCTCGGCACGTCGGGAGTTTCCGACAACCAAAAATCACCTTTCTCTATCACGTCAAACTTGTCTGTGCGATAGAAAATAGCAGAATGTTCACCTTTCTCTTTGCCGTCGTCGCGACCTACACCGATATAATCATAACCGGGTAATGCCTCTTTTATATCTTTCAGTTGATGAATAAAGCACTCCTGCGTGCCGAAAATATCGAAATCGTGGTATTGCACTATTTGGGCAATGACCGGGTAACGTTGTCCCCAACCGTTTCCGTTGATTGAATCGCCACCGTTGGCGTTTCTCAAATTGTAGGAGGCAACGGTGATAGAAGTAGGCTGATAGTTACTTTGACAACCGCAAAAGACGATCGCAACAAGGGCAATTAGTAAAAGGTTTTTCAGTTTCATGTTTTTATAGTTTGTTTGGTAGATAATTCATTGATCTCCAAAAGTACAATATTTTATTCAAACGAAAGAGAGTAAGGTACATCTTTTTCTGTGGTTCCCCGTTGTTTATTGGGTACGGGGCTCATTTGAAATTGAATATTAGCACCTTTAATCAGCTGGTCATGTGTAAGGAAATTACGGGTTTGTGATTTCCCGTTTACTTTCATTTCCTTGATGTAGCGGTTGTCAAGCTGGTTGTTATCTGCCTTGATTGTGATGGTCTTTCCGTTCTCCAAATGTAACTTCGCTGATTTGAAGAGCGGGGTTCCTATGATATATTCATCCGTTCCCGGGCAAACCGGATAGAAACCGAGTGCGGAGAATACATACCAGGCGGAAGTCTGTCCGTTGTCTTCGTCACCGCAATAACCGTCGGGACCGGCGGTATATAGTTTGTTCATAATCTCACGTATCCAGTATTGGGCTTTCCAGGGCTCGCTCGAATAGTTGTAGAGATATACCATGTGCTGAATAGGCTGGTTGCCGTGCGCATATTGCCCCATGTTCATTACTTGCATTTCACGCATTTCGTGAATCATGCCGCGGCTTTCCATTCCCAGTTTACCCGGGATGACAAAGACGGAATCCATCATCGCGTTGAATTCTTTCTTGCCTCCCATCAGGTTGATAAGTCCTTGCGGGTCGTGGAATACGCAGAAGCTCCAGTGCCAGCTATTCCCTTCGCAAAATTCACCGCTCCAGTCCACTGCATCGAAATTCGGATTGAATACGCCTTTGTTGTCTTTGCCAACCATCAGTTTGCGTTCCGGGTGATAGACATTTTTGTAGTTCAGCGCGTGTTTCTTATAAATGTCGATTTCGCTCTCCGGTTTACCGAGTTTCTTGCCTAATGTATAAATTGCCCAGTCGTTGTAAGCATACTCCAATGTACGTGCAACGTTTTGTCCTATGCCGATATTGTTGGCAACATATCCCAGTTGGTTGTAAGATTCGTAACCGAGACGACCTGAAGCAGTCCCGCGAAGATGTGCATTTGCTCCATGTTTCAATGCTTCCCAAAGAGTTTCGATATCATATCCTCGCAATCCTTTGATGTAAGCGTCGGCCACTACGGAAGCCGAGTTGTTGCCTACCATACAATCCCGATGTCCCGGGCTGGCCCATTCCGGCAGGAAACCGCTTTCCTTGTAAGTATTTACTAGTCCCTCCTGCATCTTTTGATTCATTGACGGATACATCAGGTTGAGGAAAGGGAACAGGCAGCGGAACGTGTCCCAGAATCCGGTGTCGGTAAACATATAACCGGGACGCACTTCGCCGTTGTAGGGGCTGTAATGCATGACTTGTCCCTTAGCATCTATCTCGTAGAAACTGCGTGGAAAAAGCATGGAACGGTATAAACAGGAATAGAAGGTACGTAAATTATCGATATTATCGTCTTCTATCTCTATTTTACTCATTTCACGGTTCCAAATCTCTCTTCCGTTCGCTACCAGTTGGTCGAAACTGTTTTTGCCAAGCTCTTTGAGATTCAACTCCGCCTGTTCGGGGCTGATAAAGGAGGAAGCAACACGTGCGTGTACGATTTCTCCCTTTTTCGTGGCGAATCCGATCACGGCCCCTGTGTGGTTTCCTTTTGCTTCTGTTTCATTCGGAAGAATGTTGTTTTCGAAAACTGTGGAAACGAATGTGAACGGTTTGTCGAATTGAATCACGAAATAGTTTTTGAAGTTTTCCGGCACACCGCCGCTATTCTTGGTTGAATAGCCGATAATCTTGTTTTCTTCCGGAATCACTTTCACATAAGAACCTTTGTCGAAAGCGTCTACAATCACGTAGGCATTCTTTGTCTCCGGATACGTGAAACGGAACATGACGGCACGCTCCGTAGGAGCAAGCTCGGTTGTTACATCATGGTCGGCAAGGTATACCTTATAATAATAAGGTTTGGCAACTTCCGCTTTGTGAGAGAACCAACTGGCACGTCGGTCTTGATCGAATACCAGTCCGCCGGTGATAGGCATGATGGCAAACTGCCCGTAGTCGTTCATCCAGGGACTGGGCTGATGTGTTTGTTTGAATCCCCGGATTTTGTCGGCATCATACGTGTACGCCCAACCGTCTCCCATTTTACCGGTCTGCGGTGTCCAGAAATTCATTCCCCACGGCAATGCCGTAGCCGGATACGTGTTTCCGGTAGACAGTTCAAACTTGGATTGAGTGCCTACCAGTGTGCTGACATAGTCTACCGGATTCTTAACGGCAGAAGATTGCAGGCTGTACAACACGGCACCTCCAAGAAATAGCAAGTGTTTAAATGAAAAATGTGTTTTCATGAACAAATGAATTTATAGATTTGAAAATAATTTCTACGACGAAAATAGGGAGAAAAGGAATGTGCTTCTAGTAATAGAGGGGCTAAATCGTTTCTTGTCGCTGAAATTAACTACTCTGGCACGGAGCTTTACTTATATTCCGGCCAAAAAAAAGCTCGGAATGTTTTTTTGTTTACCTTTGTCATATAGCAAATCTAAGAATAATACACTATGGGAAAACAGTCGGTTTATATTCTATTATTTTTTCTTAATCTGTTGATACATAACGCTTATGCTTATAATTTGAAGCAAGTTGCAGATAAAGAGTATATGTCTAATAGTTCGATTACATCTCTGTGCCAGGATGAGCGTGGATTGATGTGGATCGGGACCTGCGACGGGCTGAATATTTATGATGGACAGGAGATTGAGGAATTTAAGACTCGTGACAAGGAGGATTACTTATCTGGTAATCTGATTGACAATATTGTGTATACGGGCGAAGATATTTACTGGATTCAAACCTACTATGGGTTGAACCGTTTGAACCGGAAAACCAATACAATCACTCACTATAATGAATTTCAGAAACTCTTCTTTATGAATAAGGATAGTCATGGCAATCTGTTCATTATCCAGGATAGTAACTGCATCTATTATTATCATAAAAAAGAAGGAGTCTTCAAGAAAATCAATATCACGGGAATCCCGATTTCCGATATCGTAAACTTCTTTATCGACGGTAACAACCGGATGTGGGTAGTCATGAAAGGATACAACCGCTGTTATGACATACAGCAGGAAGCCGCATCGGGAGATATCACCCTGTTACCCCAGAAAACAAACCTGATTTATCAGACTTCCTTGATTTATTGTTTCAATGACGAGCAATCTCTTTATTATATAGATAAGGAATTTAATTTCTATGCTTTCCATATTCCGACCCAGAAGAATGAATTTATTGCCAATCTGGGTAAGGAAATACAGGAACGTGGCAAAATTTCGTCCATTGTTCATTATCATAACAGCTATTTTGTGGGCTTTTTGATGGATGGCATTCTCCTGTTGGAAAAACAGAAGGAGACGGATCATTATCAAATTCAGTCGTTACCTATCAACAGCGGTGTATTCTGTCTCAAGAAAGACCGTTTTCAGGATGTTGTCTGGATTGGTACTGACGGACAGGGCGTTTATCTTTATTCGAACCCGCTTTATTCTATCAAATCAATGGTGCTTAGCAATTACACCGAGAAAATAGAACGCCCCGTGCGTGCCATCTATCTTGATGATGAATGTACTTTCTGGGTGGGAACCAAAGGAAACGGAATTCTTAAAATCTATGATTACGAATTCGATAAAAACATCTCCGACTGTCGGGCAGAGGTGTTGACTACCTCTAATAGTGCTTTGAGTAGTAATGCCGTTTATTGTTTTGCCAAGAGCCACCGGAATTTGCTTTGGATAGGAGACGAAGAAGGATTAACTTATTATTCATATCGGGAAAAACGTATCAAGAGTATACCAATACGGATCGGTAACGAAGATTTTAAATACATCCATGACATTTACGAAACAGCAGATTCCGAACTGTGGCTGGCGAGTGTCGGCATGGGAGTGGTGAAAGCTCGTATTGCCGGAACATCGGACAATCCGGTGATTGTGGATGCGCAACGTTACATCATCAATGACGGCGAACTGGGATCGAACTATTTCTTTACTATTTATGCGGAGAATGAAGCCAACCTGTTGTTTGGCAATAAAGGATATGGGGTATTCCGCTATAACGAAACGACGAATGGCCTGGAACCGGTGTCTACTCACAAATACGAAAACATGACCCTGAATAATATTCTCGCTATCAGTAAAGACAGCAGCAATAACTATCTTTTCGGAACGAGCTACGGATTGATAAAGTACACATCGGAAACTTCTTATCAGCTCTTCAATGCCAAGAATGGTTTCCTTAATAATACCATTCATGCAATTCTTAGAAGCTCGTCCGACAACTTCTGGTTGAGCACCAATCTCGGATTAATCAATTTCGATACGAAACGGAATGTCTTTCGTTCATACGGTTTTGGAGATGGTTTAAAGGTGGTAGAGTTTAGTGACGGAGCCGCTTTTCGGGATTCCCAGACTGGTACTCTGTTCTTTGGCGGAATCAATGGAGTCGTAGCTATCCGGGCGGATGGCCGTCCGGAGCAGCTTTATATGCCTCCTGTTTATTTTGATAAGCTGTCTATCTTCGGTGAACAATACAATCTGGGCGAATTTCTCACCCGGAAAAAAGAAACTGAAGTCTTGAATTTGCAGTATGACCAGAATTTCTTTTCTGTTTCATTTGCCTCTGTGGATTATCTGAATGGTAATAACTGTACCTATTTCTATAAACTAAAAGGATTGAGTGACCAATGGGTAAACAATGGTTCGGAAAGCGGAGTCTCTTTTACGAATATGGCTCCCGGCGAATATACCTTACTGGTGAAATATTACAATAGTGTCTTTGATAAAGAGAGTGATGTCTATTCTCTGGTGATTCGTATAGGTGATCCGTGGTATGCTTCCTGGTGGGCTTATTTGATTTATGCCCTGTGTCTGCTTTTACTGGCAGCCTTGCTGATACGTTCCTTTATCCTGCGCTCCAAACGTAAAAAGCAGGAATTGCTGAACGAGATAGAGAAACGCCATCAAAAGAATGTCTTTGAGTCCAAACTTCGTTTCTTTACTAATATCGCACATGAATTTTGTACTCCGCTGACTTTGATTTATGGTCCTTGCGGACGAATCCTTTCATCGAAGGGACTTAGTAAATTTGTCGTGGACTACGTACAGATGATTCAGACGAATGCGGAGCGTCTCAACAACCTGATTCATGAGTTGATCGAATTCCGTCGGATTGAAACGGGAAACAGGGAAGTGCGGGTTGAATCATTGAATGTGTCTTCCATTGTGAAAGGAATAGCCAAAACGTTTGTTGAAATGGCTAAATCCAGAAACATCACTTTCTTGAGCAAGATACCCGAGCAGGTGATGTGGAACTCGGACAAAGGATTCCTGAATACAATTATTATTAATCTGATTTCTAATGCCTTTAAATATACTCCCGACGGACAGAGTATCAAGATTGAAGTGGATACGAGCCGGGAAAATATGCTGGCTCTTCGTGTAGCAAATGAAGGAAGTACCATCAAGGAAAAGGATTTTCAGTATATTTTTAATCGGTATGCCATTTTGGATAATTTCGAGAATCAGGATGAAAAGAACTTTTCACGGAATGGCCTGGGGCTGGCTATTTCTTATAATATGGCTAAGTTGCTGAATGGTACATTGAAAGTGGAAAACACTTCTGACGGATGGGTGATGTTTACATTAACCTTGCCGGTCATGGAGCTGACTACCGGAGTGTCGGAAACCAAACGACTGATGGCGGAATATATCCCCAAGATAGATACTCAACCGATATTGAAACTTCCCCAGTATGAGTTTGATAAGATGCGTCCTACGCTTTTGGTTGTCGATGATGAAATCGAAATGCTATGGTTTATTGGAGAAATCTTCTCGGCTGACTTCAATGTGGTAACCTTGCAAGATCCTGAACGGCTGGATCAGGTGATGAATGAGGTTTATCCGAATGTGATTATCTGTGATGTCATGATGCCGGGAATGGGTGGCATTGAACTGACCAGGCGGATTAAATCGGTGAAAGAGACGGCGCATATTCCTATTATTGTGGTTTCCGGACGACACGAGATGGAACAACAGATGGAAGCCCTTTCTGCCGGTGCGGAAATGTATATCACAAAACCGTTTAGTGCGGAGTATCTTCGTATCTCTGTCTGTCAGGTGATAGAACGGAAAGAGGTGTTGAAAAATTATTTCAGTTCGCCGATCAGTTCTTTTGAAAAGTCGGACGGGAAGTTGACGCATAAAGAGTCGAAGAAGTTCCTTCAGTCGGTTTTGAAGATTATCAATGATAATATAACGAACAAAGATTTGACTCCGCGTTATATCGCCGATCGACTGGCAATCAGTCCCCGGAGTCTTTATCGGAAGATGGAAGAGATAGGAGAGGATAGCCCGACCGATCTGATTAAGGAATGTCGTTTGCACATAGCGAAAGATTTATTGCTGACCACTAAAAAGACGATTGATGAAATTGTATTCGATTCGGGATTCTCGAACAAAGTTACTTTCTTTAAGGTGTTCCGTGAAAAGTATGAGTGCACGCCAAAAGAGTTTCGGATGAAACATTTGGAAGAGGTTCAGCAGTAGCCTGTGGCGGGAATTTTTAAAGAAAAAGAAGAAGTAAATATCCGTGTTAATATAGTAAATATCCGTGCCAAAAGGTAAAAAAGGATAGTTAATTTTCTTTTGGTAGAGTTTAGTGATTTTATCTTTGTCTCATCGAAGTTTTTAAGTAGATAAACTTGAAAAGTATTAATTTATTAATCTTTAATCTAATGAAAAGGAAACTTAGTTTTTTATTTCTTTCAGCATTGACCATTCCATTTTTTATGGTATCGTGCAGTGATGATAAAGAAGAACAGGAAGTGAAACCGGCAACAGATCTGGTTGTCGATAATAATTCGGTGACACTACTACAAGGAGACGAAATTACGGTGAGTATCACCTCCGGTAATGGCGATTATTATGTGAAGCCATTTGATGAAAACGTGGCGACGGCTACAATCAATGGTAATAAGGTGACTATTAAAGCTACCGAAAATAGCCAGTTGGAAGAAAATAACCGTACGGAAACTACTATATTAATAGTAGATGGACGTAAGAAAGTGGCTAGAGTGCTGGTTCGGGTAGCAAAACTCTGGGATTTGACGGTAGATGCACCGGAAGAAGGTTTTGACCTTTTTATCGGTGAAAAGAGACTGGTGAAGATTTTGACCGGTAACGGAGATTATCAGATTTCCATACCGGAAGGTGCTGATAAGTTTTTGGAAGTGGGTGAACTATCCGGACAAGTTATTCCGTTGACTGCCAAGTTCGAGACTGGAGCCGATCCGGTAAATATTACGATAACAGATAAGAAAGGTAAGACAATCACTATTCCTGTGGTAGTGAACATCGTGGATCTGACACTGAAAAGTAATGAAGCCACTTTTGCCGAACCGGATGCCGAATCTCAATATATCTCTATTGAGAGAGGTAATGGCGGATATAGTTTCACTTATCAGGTGGGAGACAGCGAGCCTACTACGGATGCAACGATTGTGGAAGCTACTGAAAAAGAGAACCTGATTACCTTGAAACCCAAAGCTAGAGGTGATGTGAAAGTGATTGTGACAGACCAGAAAGGTTCTGTGGAGGAGATTTCGGTGAAAGTGAATCCATATAACCTTAAACTGGAAAATGAAGCAACTTCTTTAATCATCGGTGGTTATGAGGCATCTACAGAAATAGCTATTACCAGAGGAAATGGTGATTATAAGTTGGCACAACTCACAGATGATAATAAAACCTATTTGAAAACCGCAGAATTGATTACGGAAGACGGGGCTACCAAGTTAAAACTAACAGGAAAGAAGCTCGGGGCTACCACACTGGAACTGTCTGATGCGGCAGGTCAGAAATTGACGTTACCAGTTTATGTGAATCCGGTATGTTATCGTATGGAATATGACGTATGCTTTAAAATTGATATTAAAAAGTATGCCGAATCACATTCAGAGGTGAAAAGTATGAATCAGCTTACTTTTGAGGTTGTGTTCTACCCGACTTATACTCGTTCTATGCAATCGTTTATAGGTTTGGAAAGTGTATTCCTGCTTCGTGCAGAAGCTAAGGATGTGAATCCGCGTTTTGAAATAGCCACTAAAATTAATGGTAAGAGTGATCCCCGTTTCCGTAGTCAGCAAACTATTTATTGCGATGATTCGGAAGGTGGACGTAAGACTCCGGGTAAATGGTATCATATAGCCATTGTATATGATGGAACGAAATCAAGTACTAAAGAGGCTTATAAAATGTATATAAACGGGGTGAGAGAAACGTTGACTCCTGCAGATAACTCTTATGAGGATTGTGCCCCTAATTCATCTCTCAATCTGACAGATGTAGGTGGAAATGATAAAGCACTGTTGATTGGACGTTCCGGAGATTCATATCGGGTAGGATATTGCAAAGTTTATCAGGCACGGATGTGGAAGAGAGCGTTGGACGAAAGTGAAATTAAAGCGAATATGTGCAAAATCCTTAATGCAGAAGAACACTCTGACTTGATGGGATATTGGGTATTCTCGAAAGGTGTCGGAGGTACTACAGTTTTTGAAAATTGGGGAAATGGCGGCAGCGGATTGGATGCGCAAGTTTGTTTGCAGAATATAAGCGAAAATAAACCTGCCTGGGGAGCGGAACTTCCTGCAACTTATAATGGAGATAAGAGCCGCTTTGAACCAATTGAATGTCCTCATTCATACTAAAACTAGGAATATAATAATATGAGAAACAATATGATAACAAAAAAACTAATCAAATTTGCCCTGCTGTTTTTTCTTATCGGACTGACGGCTTGTGACAATAAACTGAATCCGGGATTTGATCCGGATGATTATGAACCGATTGTTCCGCCTGAACCTGTTAGAACAATGGATGCAATGGCTAGTGGCGAGCGAGTAGTACTTTCGGGTGCTTCGTTGACGGATATTGTTCTGAAATGGACGCCTACCGAGAAACACGGAAATACAGTATATCGTTATGAAGTATTGATTGATACGATCGGGGGAGACTTTACCAAACCGGTAGAAACGATCTTTTCTGACAATAACGGTTTGGAATCGCAGTTGACTTTAACCCATTATCAGGCAAACACAATAGGTAAACTGGCTAAATTCCGTTGCAATACCAACGGCACACTGCGTTGGAAGGTGCGTGCTTATTGCGGATTGGATCAGGCTCTTAGTAGTCTGGAAGGTTATTTCGTAATTTTTATGATGGACGGCATTGATGATATGCCTTCTGAAAACGAGCCGGTTTATATCACTGGCGTGGGCACGGAAGATGATGGTGATGAAGCGGAAGCACAACAAATGCTCCGTCAGAATGAAGGAATCTATCAGACTTTCACTCAATTGAAAGCCGACCAGCCATTTATATTTATGTCTACTGTAGAAGGTCGCAAATGCTATTATTATGTAGACGACAACGGAGTGTTGCGTGAGCGTAATGATGGTGAAGACTATACAGTTACGGTTCCTCAATCAGGCATCTACCGGATTACCATCAATATGGGTGAACAAACGATCAGTTACGATGAAATAGGAGCTGTATATCTTTATAACCATTCGGGTGGGTATAGACAGGATTTCAACTATCTGGGATATGGCAAATGGGGTGTGAAGAATTATACTGCCCGGAAACAAACGGAAAGTTGGGCAGGAAGCGGTGAAACCCGTCATAGCTTTAAGATGGAAATCAACGGAACAACCTACCGTTGGGGACATAAGGAGAAAGATAAAGGGCAACCGAATCTGACTACCGACAACAGCTATTATAATTTATATCAACTGGCATTGGGCACAGATCCATGGGATTACAGTTTCCGTTTCTGCGACGAATTACTGCAATGGGGCGAAAAGCAGGGAAATGTCTATTATGCTACGGTGAAAACCGATGTAACCCTCTATTTCAATGCAGAGTTTGGAACGTACACCCACCGTTGGGTAGCTTCGGAAACGAATGAAGATTAAAACTGAATAATAATATGAAGAACTATATAGTATCATTATCAAAAAGAGCTTTGTTGTTAAGCGGTGCACTGGCAATATTTACAGCTTGTGACGACGGCGATCTGGGAGACATCTACAAAGGTAATTCATCCGGTGAATATGTGTCGGATGTGAACTGGACAGATGCAGCCGACAAAAGTACGGGAACTTATATCAAATATTTCTATGAGAATGCCAGCGGACGGGATACCTTTTGCGGAAGCATTTACTGGGAAAAACCGAATACACCGGAAACCGGAGAACCGGCAAGCACGGGCGGTAGCGGCGGATGGTCGCAGGGACATGCATTGGACATCGTGATCGATGCTTATATCCGTCACGCAAACAATCCCGAATATCAAGCTCATTTGTATGAAAACATCATGAAACCTTTCCTGCCGGCTTTTGATGACTGGAATGAACATTGCGGTTATGGTGGCAAAGACTTCTGGAATAACTTCTATGATGATATGGAATGGATGGCACTGTCTTGTCTGCGGGTTTATGAATTGACTGGCGATCAGGATTACTACAGTGCGTTGATGAAGATGTGGAACCATATCAAGGGAGCGAAGAATGACTATAAAGGGGTAGGAGGAATGGCATGGAAAACGGATGCGCCGGCTTCACGTATGTCTTGTTCCAATGGTCCCGGTTGCCTTCTGGCTATGAAATTGTATCAACTTACCGTTAAGGAGGCTAAAGACGGCTGGGAAGAGCAGGCTGCTTATTACCTGAACTTCGCCAAAGAGGTATACAACTGGATGACGGCTTATCTGTGTGATATTTCCACCGGACAGGTATATGATAATCTTAGTATTAAAGATGACGGAACACCGGGAGATCCTGATAAAGTAGCCTTGTCTTATAATCAGGGAACATTTATGGCGGCTGCCCTGGAGCTGTACAACGCTACAGGTGAGGATGAATATCTTCGTAATGCGGTTGCTTTCGGCTCTTACCAGGTGAATAAGAAAATGGATTCCAACTATCCGGTATTCAGTGGTGAAGGAAATTCGGGAGATAATCTTTTATTCCGTGGAATATTTGTCCGTTACTTCCTGGATATGGTGAAACAGCCGACTAACAGCCTTTATCCGGAAAAGACCAAGAATAAGTTTATCGCTGCATTGCGCAGCTGTTCTGATGTGCTTTGGACGTTGGCTCATCCCGAAGGCTATTATGTGTGGGAGTACGACTGGGCAAAAGCACCGACCTTCGGTAATCGTGACAACAGGGAAGATCGCCTGACAATCTCCTTGAATGCGGAAGTCCCGGGAGCAACAATGATTGAAATCCGTGCCCGTTATGAAGACTGGGTGCAAGGTAAAGCAACGGAAAAGGCCAACTGGGTCGGACCGGATTTCGGTAAGAAAGCAGAGGAATAAGATTGATTTATTACACATAGAAAATCGAAAAGAAAGATGATACATATAAAAAGAAATATTTGTCTGGTGGCTGTTTCTTGCACTCTTCTTGCAGGTATACCTTTGCAGGGTGTGGCGCAAACGGGAAGAACGGCAAAGGTGCAGGCCACACAAAGTAATAAAATAACAGTGTCGGGTACGGTATTGGACAAGACGACAAATGACCCGTTGATCGGTGTGTCTGTTGTCGTGAAAGGGGTGGCCAATGCAGGTACGATTACAGATATGGATGGTAAGTTTACATTGAAGCTGCCTTATGCGGAAGCTCCGTTGGTGTTTTCTTACCTGGGTTACCAGCCACAGGAAATTGTTCCCGGTGCAAAGAAGGAACTGACTGTCTTACTACAGGAAGATACGAAAGCCTTGCAGGAAGTGGTTGTGGTAGGTTATACCAAACAACGTAAAGAAACGATGATCGGTTCTGTTGCTACCATCACGACAAAAGATCTGACGCAAAGTCCTACTGCCAATATCAACAATGCGCTTGCCGGACGTCTGCCGGGGTTGATTGTAAACCAGTATGCGGGTGGTGAACCGGGTGTGGATCAAAGTGAATTGTTTATCCGTGGTAAGGCAACTTACGGTAACCAGAGTGCCATTGTCATTGTCGATGGAATCGAACGTGACATGAGTTACCTCGCACCGGATGAAATTGAAACATTCACTATCCTGAAAGATGCTTCCGCCACTGCCGCTTATGGTATCCGTGGTGCAAATGGTGTAATCGTTATTACTACCAAACGTGGTAAGGCAGCGGAAAAGGCAACCGTGAACCTGAAAGCCTCTATCGGTATTAACCAGCCGATCGGTTTCCCCGAATATTTAGGCTCTGCCGATTATGCAACTTTATATAATGAAGCCAGATTGAACGATGCCAAGATGACGGGCGCAGACATCAGCAGTTTGAACCTTTTCTCTCAACAGGCGATTGACAATTTCCGCCGTGCGAAAGGAGACAACTCCGATGGTTTGGGATATGACTGGGATTATTATGATTTTGCCTTCAAACCCGGTTTGCAGGAAGATGTCAGCCTCTCCATCCGTGGAGGTACGGACAAGGTACGTTATTATGTATTGGCCAATTACTTTTCACAAGGCGGTAACTACAAATATTCGAATGCCGGTGAATATGACTCGCAAACCAAGTTCACCCGTTACAACTTCCGTTCGAACATCGATATCAACATTAATCGTTATTTGAGTACCCGTTTGGATTTGGGGGCCCGTATTACCGACCGTAATGCACCGGGTACAACAGCCGGTCGCCTGATGACCATCTGTGCTACCCAGCCTCCATATCTGCCCATCCTGGTGGAAGAAAATGCGCATCCGCAGAATGAGGAATACATTCAGCAAAATCCTCGTGGAATGCTTTATGGTGACAATATCTACCGTTACAATCTTCTGGGTGAATTGAGCCGTACCGGTTATCTGAATGAAAAGAACACGTATCTGAATGGTAGTTTTGCCATGAATCTGGATATGGAATTTCTGACGAAAGGATTAAAAGCGGAAGTGATGTTCTCTTATGATGCTTCTGAAGGACGCTGGATTAATCGTAAACTGGATACTTACAAAGACGGTTATCGTGAATATCCGAAATATGCGACGTTTATGCCGATCGAAGGTTCGGATGCTTATATGGCAGGCGGACACTATACGGGTGCTTACAAAACGGGTAACAAATATGATATTGACCAGACTATTGGCAACGGATTCAGTCATAACGCTTCTGACGGACGTACTTATATACAGGCACGTTTGGATTACAACCGTTTGTTTAGCAACCGCCACGAAGTGACCGCCATGTTATTGGCAAACCGTGGTAACCGTACTGTTAACAATGAACTGGCTTATCATAGCCAGGGTATCACCGGACGCTTTGCTTATTATTATAATCAGAAGTATCTGATGGAATTTAACTTCGGTTACAATGGTTCCGAGAACTTCGCTCCGGGCAAACGTTACGGGTTCTTCCCAGCTGGTTCAATCGGTTGGGTAGTCTCTGAAGAGGAATTTATGAAAAAGGCTTCCTGGATTGACTTCCTGAAAGTAAGAGCCTCCTATGGTTTGGTAGGTAGTGACAATGTCAGCAGCCGTTTCCCATATCTGGCTTTCTACGGTGGTGGCAGTGGTTATGATTTCGGTAATAACTTTGGTACGAATGTAGGCGGTACTTCCGAAGGTAATCTGGCTAATGCGAATCTGACTTGGGAGAAAGCCCGTAAACTGAATGTCGGTATCGACTTTACTACCCTGAACCAACGTTTGGCATTGACGATAGATGCATTTTATGAATATCGTTTTGACATTATTACAGATATGAATAGTGACGGTATCATGGGATATCCGGATATTGTAGGTAAAGATGCAGCTTTACAGAATCTGGGTGAAGTAAGCAACCGCGGTGTGGATATCGAATTGAGCTGGAATGATAAGATTGGAAAGGATTTCCGTTACTATATTCGTCCGAACCTGACTTTCTCCCGCAACCGTTTGGAATATAAAGCGGAAGTTGCCCGCAAGAACTCCTGGCGTAAAGAAACCGGTAAACGTTTATACGAAAACTTCGTCTATGTGTTCGATCATTTTGTAGCCGATCAGGAAGAGGCTGACCGTTTGAACAAGATCGGTTATCAGCCGTGGGGACAATTAATTCCGGGAGATGTTGTTTATAAGGATTTGGATCGTAACGGAGTGATTGATGATGAAGACCGTACAGCAATGGGAAATCCGCGTAGTCCGGAACTGATGTTCGGTATTCCTTTCGGTTTCCAGTATAAGAACTTTGATTTTAGTGTATTATTGCAAGGTGCGACAAAATCATCTATTCTGTTGAATGGGGCTGCTGTATTTGACTTCCCGCAATTTGAACAAGATAAGATCGGACGTGTGAAGAAAATGCATCTGGACCGTTGGACACCGGAAACGGCTGCTACTGCCAAATATCCGGCATTGCATTATGGAACACATGATAACAACAAGAATGGAAACAGTAGTTTGTTTTTGTATGATGCTTCCTACCTGCGTCTTAAGAATGTGGAAATTGGTTACAATGTATCACCCAAATTATTACGTAAATTCCATGTGCAACAGGCACGTATCTATGTACAAGGTCTGAATCTGTTGACTTTTGATAAACTGGGTGATGTGGATATAGATCCGGAAACGAAATCCGGAGACGGAGCTTCCTGGTATCCTATTCAAAAGGTATTCAATTTTGGTATTGATATAACATTCTAAATAAGATAGAAATATGAAAAAGTTATATAGATTTTCAGCAATTGCTTTATTGGTCCTGCCGTTGGTCTTTACTTCATGTAGCGATTACCTGGATCGGGACGATGATGATAATATTACGGAAGCGGACGTTTTTGCCCGTTACGAAAAAGTGAACGGTCTGGTTTCCGACGTATACGCGGCTGCAAAGAAAGCAGACCGTCCGCTGGTGTTCTTCGAGCACTTCAGCAACAGTGCCATTACGGACGAATGTGAAGGAACCAACGTAGAGGGAAACATTACGAATAACTTCAATAACGGTGCCTGGAACCCGAATTCTTTGCCCGGTAGTGTAGGGCAATATTGGGAAGCTCTTTATGAAGGAATCCGTAAAGCGAACCTGATTATAGAAAATGTACAGAAGTATAACACGCCCGACAACCCACAGCAGGATGGTGATCTTCGCAACCGTATCGGTGAGATGTATTTCATGCGTGGTTATTTCCACATGCTGTTATTGCGTATGTATGGCGAAGCTCCTTATATTGACCGTGTGATTAATGCCGGAGATAATATGGACTTCAAGAAAGAATCTGTTCATTCGATGGTTGAAAAGATTGTGACGGATGCGCAAACTGCTTATGGCATGGTTCCTAATAAATATGTGAAAACTTCCGAGAATTTTGGGCGTGTGGATAAGGGAGCCTGTCTGGGATTGATTTCTTTTGTTCGCTGGGTAGCGGCTACTCCGTTGTGGAACGGTGCTTCTCAATATGGATACAACTTGCGTCGTGTGTTTGAAAATGAGTATGCTTATGATGCTACTCGTTGGAGAAAAGCCAAAGAAGCGGCTAAAGCCGTTCTGGATTTCGAAGTCGGCGGAACCAAGCGTTATTCTCTCTATACGAAACATGATGCAAATGATTTCAAGGATCCGGCTGACGGTAATCTGAATGACAGCCGTGTATATGCTCGTTTGTGGGATATGTTTTATGATATGGATGCCTTTGCCAATGAGTATGTGTTCTTTATGACGAAGAGCAAGGATCAGGCATGGCAGGGTGATATTTATCCGCCCAGCCGTGAGGGAAGTTCGCGCCAGCAACCGGTGCAGGAACAAGTGGATGAATACGAATATATCGTAGGTGATTATGGCTATCCGGTATATTCGGCAGAAGCCCGCAAAGGTGGCTATGATGATACTAATCCGTATGTGAAAGGTACTCGTGACCCGCGTTTCTATCGTGATGTAATTTATCACGGAGCTCCTTACCGTAATAATAAGAACGAGTCGAAAACGATCAATACGGCGAGTGGTTCCGATAAGATTGGTGCTACCAATGCAACTACTACCGGTTATTATTTACGTAAATTCCAACAGGAGTCATGGAACAAATCCGGTAACTTCAGTATCAATGCGCCCGCCATCTGGCGTCTTCCGGAGTTTATTTATATTTATGCAGAGGCTTGTAATGAATTGGGCGAGGATATCGATGAAGCTTATAAATTGGTGAATACGGTTCGTGAACGTTCTTTTATGAAACCGATGCCGCCGGAAGTAAAGACTAATCAACAGTTGATGCGTGAATACATTCAGCGCGAACGTCGCGTGGAACTTTTTTATGAAGGAAAACGTCCGTGGACTTGCCGCTTGTATCTGGAACCCACCAGTAAGGAAGAGCTAGCAAAGGAAAGCCTTTGGAAATCGAGCGGGAGTGACAATTCAAAACGTACACAGAAATACTGGGCTGCCAATAACGGTGCATTGCCCCGTTGCCAGCGAATGATTAACGGAATGCGTCCGGTGCAGGATGAGAATGGGGCCATTACGGTTGACGGTGTGAAATATAGAATGGAGCGTTTCTGCGTGGAAGAACGTACGTTCTCTATTCAGCATTATCTGTTCCCGATTCGCCAGAGTGAGTTGCAGAAGACACCGACCATTGAACAAAATCCCGGATGGTAAACCGGTAGGAATGTATAACTTTAAAAAGAAAATCAGATGAAACGAATCTATACATATATGTGTCTGTTGCTTTTGTCGGTATTATCGTTTGCCGTTACAGGTTGTGATGACGATGATGACGACGATGTGGCTAAAGACTTGATAGAGTTGATTGTGAACAAACCGGTAATACGTATCGGGCAGAATGAGGAAGCCAAAGTGAATGTAGTGGTTGGAAACGGAAACTATACCGTGAGAAGTTTCAACACTGCCATTGCAACGGCTACCGTTTCCGGCGAATTGATAACTGTAAAAAGTGGCTCACAGAATGGGGCCACTACCGTCGAAGTAATGGATGGAGAAGGAGTAGTTGCCAATATTTCTGTGAATGTAGGTGTATTTGAATTGGAAGTGAATGAACCGGAGGTGATCTTGGAAGTTGCCGGTGAAAAGCAACTGATTGTTAGCATGGGAAACTTTTCCAGCAATGATGAATTGTCTTATGAGGTGGAGGATGAAACGGTTGTCAGCATGGTTAATACAGATCAGTTCCGTCCTTTCTATACTTTGACAGGTTTGAAGAACGGACATACAACAGTGACTTTTACAGACCATAAAGGAAAACAGGCAGTGGTTCAGGTGACGGTAAATCCGATTTCTATCGATGTCTCCAATCTGACACCGAGAGTGGGAGTCAACAATAAGATCATGATTACGGTAGAAAAAGGAAACGGAGGTTATAGTCTGACAGCAGAGAATGAAGAGATTGTAGCTATTCAGCAGGTGGATGACACTCGTTTCAATTTAATAGGTAAGAAAGCGGGTATCACTACCGTGTTTGTCAGAGACGAAGCGGAACAGGAATTAAGTCTGACCGTAACGGTGGTACAGGCAGATAAAGTGGCAAACCTGGGTAGCGGTAATTACTTTAAAGTACCGTTTGAATATAATGGTACGGCAGATGAATCGCTAAAGAATTTGAGTACGCTCACATTTGAGGCTCGTTTCAACATTGAGTCGTTGAATGGCAATGACAATGGAAATGCCCGGATTAATACGGTGATGGGTATAGAGAAGAAATTCCTGCTGCGTGTCGACGTGCATAAGGGAGGAAGCAATGATGAAGAACGTTTCCTTCAGCTTGCTGCAGATGATAAAGGTAGTATTCGCTATGAGGGCTCTACTAAGATAGAAACCAATAAGTGGTATGATGTGGCTGTGGTATTGGATAATAGTAAGAGCGGAAGCGAACGGATTGCATTGTATGTAAATGGTGTCAGAGAAACGCTTCAATTATCAAACGGTACGCCGGATGATTTGAAAGAGATCAATCTTACTTCTGATTTCTACATCGGCCAGTCTGATGGTAAACGCCGGTTGAACGGAGCTATCAGTTATGCCCGTATTTGGACAAAAGCCTTGTCGGATCAACAGATCTCCGAGCAGAGCGGCAAGTTGTTGAGTGAGGATAAGGATGGAATGGTAGCTAATTGGTTATTCAATAATGGAAATGGTAATACCAAGACATTTGTGTCCTTGGCAGGAAAGAGCTTCGAAGCAGAGGCGGCAAATATTGTTTCAAGTTGGAAAACAGATCCGATATTGGAAACAAGTACTCCTACAGAATAATTGTAAGAAGATAGGATAATAAAAAAGCCATCCCCGGAATAGACGAAAGTAGGGATGGCTTTTTTTGTAGTGTGCTTACTATTCTTCGGCAGACTATGTCCTGCATGTTGTTGGCAAGGTTATTCCTTGACAGGCTCAGCCGGTTTGTCTTTTGATGTAGTGTCTGTGACAACTGTATCATTGACATTGGCGGCGAGTGCAACCAGTGATGCCTTTGCAGGCGCGTCTTCTTTAGTTACAGTATCTTTTACTACTGTATCATTGACAACTGTTGCATTGATTTCTGTCGGGGCTGTCACAGCTTCTGCAGAACTCTGAGCCTTTACAAGGAATGAACCACCACAAACAAACATAAACATTGCTACTACTAATACTAATTTTTTCATAATCGTTTGCTTTAATGATTATTAGACATATGTTTTCAATTCTCTACCTTTGTGTTAAGGAATCGGTTATTGCTTTTCGCTAACGTCTAATTAAAGATCAAAGCGCGTGCCAAAATTAGATAATGTATGATAAGTGATTGATAAATAAGGGAATGAGGAAGATGATGCCAATTAGGATAGTGGGGAAGTATGTGTGGAGTGTGTGGAAACTGTGGCGGGGAGTGTGGAATTATTCCACACTCCCCGCCACAGTTCTTTTATTTAGGTAATCTATTTACTTAATTTCATCCGGCCAGGGACAAGGTTTACCTGTCGCTTTGAAAGTCGGTCGTTGTGCATCTACTTTTCTTAGAAAGTTGCCCAGCTCTTTAGAAAGTTTCTTCACGATGTCCGGATGCTGTGCACTAAGGTCGTTGCTTTCTCCTATATCATCAGGTATGTTGAATAACTCTTTCTTTCCTGTTCCATAGTAATAAATCAATTTCCAGTCACCGTTTCGAACGGCACAATTAAAGTTGATTCCGGGACCGTCATTTCCCCAGTTGTTAGGCATATTCCAGAAAAGACTCCGACCCTTAGCTGGGTTGCCTGTCTGTTTCAGCAGAGGGATGAAACTGATACCGTCTATCGGTTGAACTGTCTGGTAGTTCTTGACACCTGCTATTTCAAGAATAGTAGGGTAGAAGTCTTCTATCAACAAGTAGTTGTTGCATTTGCTTCCCGGAGCTACTACTCCCGGCCAACTGACAATCATCGGTTCGCGGATACCGCCTTCATAAGTAGAACCTTTACCACTGTTCAATGGATAATTCTGTGTATGCAGCTTGCCGTCACGCCATCCGGATTCGGATGCAAGTCCTCCGTTATCACTCATAAAAATGATAATAGTGTTGTTGGCTTCTCCATTCTTTTCCAGCCAGTTCATTAAATCACCTAAACTTTTATCCATTCCTTCAATCAGTGTGGCATAAGCAGCTTCATGGTCTGTCATTCCTTTTTTCTTGTACTTCTCATAGAAGCGCATATCTTTGTTCAAAGGAATGTGGATGGCATATTGCGACATATACAAATAGAAAGGCTGATTATACTTTTTCGCTTTATCCAGTGCTTTAATGGCTTCCAACGTCAATGCTTCAGTTACAAAGGTTTCCGTTCCCCAATATTTCTCTAATCCGGGAACAGACATCAGTGATACCGCTTTCCCATCTTTGGTATGTCCGTAGTTCTCTTCTCCCAGGTAACTGGCAAGTCCACCGGCCGCATGTCCGGCAATATTTACCTCGAATCCCCAATGATGCGGATCTTCCCCTGGAGTATCTATCGCTCCGAAATGGGCTTTTCCACAATGTATAGTATGATAACCGCTGTTCTTTAGCAGTTGCACGAAGGAGGTTCCTACGAAAGTATGATTAGTGCCGGACACTTGACTTACTCCATTGTAATTCCAGTCAGGGACTGCCAGAATGCTATCTTTACGGTCTGTCATTGTATTCTTTTGCAGCGTCCAGTTAGTTACTCGGTGACGTGCGGCGTTGGTTCCGGTGATGAGGCTGCACCGGGTAGGAGAACTGATACTGTTGGCATACGCTTGAGTAAACATCATTCCCTGTTTGGCTAACCGCTCCATATTGGGAGTCTCGTACAATTCGTTATAGTGTGTCTTCTGTGTCCAGAATGGGAGTGAAGTATCCTGCCATCCCATATCGTCTACCATAAAGAGAATGATATTCGGACGTTTGTCCGCGTGTTCTATTTGCATATTGCTTTGTGCTTGCAGATTGGTTGCTGCGAGTGGCACAAATGCAAGGGGTAATAATGTTTTTTTATTCATGGGGGTCATTTTATTCTATGGAATATGCATTAAAATTAATAATATCTGGTAATGCGATAGATTCGGTTAAAGATAAGTTCGAGCACTACAAAAAGGAATCATTTCTCACCGTGATGAGAATAAATACTCATAGTAATGAGAACTTTTTCTCATCGCATTGAGAAAATTTTCTCATAGGCATGAGAATACTTGAGAAAATGCAAGAACGTAACTTGTTACAAATCAATATTGTATAATTTCAATTTATTATATAAAGTCTTTCGATCAATATTCAGTAATTGCGCTGCTTTACTCTTATTGTTTCCTGTTTGGCGTAGCGCCTCCAAAATATGCTCTTTTTCAGTCTCTTCATTGCGTAATGCAATGCTCGTATTGCTGGATGCAGGAGTTTCTAAAAGCTCGGTCCCCAATTCCAATAAAGTAATGAAACTGCTTTGTGCCAATAAAGTTGCTCTTTTGACGATGTTCTTCATTTGGCGCAAGTTTCCCGGCCAATGATAATTCATTAAAGCTTGCGATGCTTTTGCATCGAAACCAATCAGGTGTTTATCCAGTTCCTTGTTTGCCTGATCGAGGAAGAAATTGGCAAAGAGCAGAATATCTTCTTTCCGTTCTTTCAGATCGGGCATACGGAGGGTAAATTCATTGATACGATGATAAAGGTCTTCACGGAAAGTACCTTTTTCAATGGCTTGTTCCAGATTCTCATTGGTGGCAGATACCAGACGAATATCTACCGATATCTCCTGTGTAGAACCTACCGGACGTATTTTTCTCTCTTGCAAGGCACGAAGCAGTTGTATCTGCACTTCATAACTAAGGTTTCCGATCTCATCCAGAAAGATAGTACCACCGTTGGCTGCAACGAAAGCCCCCGTTTTATCTGTCAGAGCACCTGTAAACGAACCTTTCACATGACCGAAAAATTCGGAAGCAGCCAGTTCTTTGGGGATAGAACCACAATCTACGGCAATAAACGGTTTATCGTTTCGTTTGCTAAGTTGATGAATACGGTGCGCCACATACTCTTTTCCTGTTCCGCTGGAACCGTTGATAAGTACGGACATATTGGTCGGAGCTACCAGACCTACATAATTGTAGAGTTGTTTGGCTGCATCACTTTCTCCTTCCAGATAAGCACGATGATTTTCTGTTGAATCTTTAGATGAAGTAGAAGCACCTTTTTTAGAAGAAGATTTAGCAACGTTATGAGTAGCAGGACTCTTTTCAGACTGCAGACATTCAGAAATTTTCTTCAGTAATTCTTCCGGATTTACCGGTTTGGCTATATAATCACGTGCTCCCAGTTTCATTGCCTGTACGGCGGATTGTATATCCGCATAGCCAGTCATGATGATTAAAGGAATGTCCATGCCTTGTTCATTCATCCATTTCAGCAGATCGATACCTTCGTGGTCGGGTAGTCGCAGGTCTGATAAAATCAGATCGACGTTTTGGCTTTCGATATGTTTTCGGGCGCGGGCAATATTACTCACTGATGATACTTCAAAGCCCTTTTTGCCTAGCCAGGTTTTTAGCATCATTCCAAAAGTGATATCATCTTCAACGATCAATATGGAGCTCATCATGTCAGGTTTTGATTCTTTTAAGTCACAAAGGTAAGAGGATTTAGGCGAAAGTGGTATATTTGCAAACTTAAATTAAATAAAAGTGTTATGAAAAAGATTCTATTGATAATATTAACCATATCGTTTTGCGGACTTACTGCCTGCAAAACCGGAACAAAAAAAGGAGGAGACATGGATAAAGAAACGTTGGTAAAGATTGAGACAACTGTAGGAGATATCGAGGTGAAACTATATAATGAGACACCGAAACATCGTGATAATTTTATCAAACTGGTGAAGGACGGTGTTTATGAAGGCACACTGTTTCATCGTGTTATCAAAGATTTTATGATTCAGGCTGGTGACCCGGACTCAAAGAATGCACCGAAAGGAAAAATGCTGGGTACGGGAGATGTAGGTTATACTGTTCCCGCTGAATTTGTATATCCTAAATATTTCCATAAGAAAGGTGCCCTGTCCGCTGCCCGTCAGGGAGATAATGTGAACCCGAAGAAAGAATCTTCCGGTTGTCAGTTCTATATCGTGACAGGTAAGGTGTTCAATGACTCTACCTTGCTGGGTATGGAAAGCCAGATGAATGAGAATAAGATTAATGTTATTTTCAATACGCTGGCACAGAAACACATGAAGGAAATTTATAAGATGCGAAAAGCAAATGACGAAAACGGTCTTTATGATTTGCAGGAAAAGTTGTTTGCAGAGGCACAGGAAATGGCAGCTAAACAACCGGAATTTCATTTCACTCCGGAACAGATTGAAGCCTATACAACGGTGGGAGGAACTCCGCATCTGGATGGCGAATATACTGTGTTCGGCGAAGTAGTGAAAGGTCTGGATATTGTGGATAAAATCCAGCAGGTGAAAACCGACCGTAGCGATCGTCCCGAAGAAGATGTAAAAATAACAAAGGTGACAATACTTGACTGAAATATATGAAAATCAACAGGCATATTCTTGATAATGGGTTACGTCTGGTACATTCGCAGGACGAAAGTACGCAGATGGTTGCCCTTAATATATTATATAATGTGGGAGCTCGCGACGAAGATCCCGAGCATACTGGTTTTGCCCATTTGTTCGAACACCTGATGTTCGGAGGGTCGGTGAATATTCCCGATTATGATATGCCGCTTCAATTGGCGGGTGGAGAGAATAATGCCTGGACGAATAATGATATAACCAATTACTACCTCACTGTACCTCGTCAGAATGTAGAAACCGGCTTTTGGTTGGAATCCGACCGGATGTTGAGTCTTGATTTTAGCGAACGGAGTCTGGAGGTACAGCGGGGAGTAGTAATAGAAGAATTCAAACAGCGTTGTTTGAATCAGCCTTATGGGGATATCGGACATCTTTTGCGTCCTCTGGCTTATCAGACGCATCCTTATCAATGGCCTACTATCGGAAAAGAGTTGTCGCATATTGCCAATGCTACGCTGGAAGAAGTGAAGGCATTCTTTTTCCGTTTTTATGCTCCTAATAATGCCATATTAGCTGTGACCGGTAATATCTCTTTCGAAGAGGCGGTTGCTTTGACAGAAAAATGGTTCGGCTCTATTCCTCGTCGGGAAGTTCCTCAACGGAACCTGCCACAAGAACAGGAACAGACGGAAGAACGGCGGCTGACGGTAGAGAGAAATGTTCCTCTCGATTCTTTATTTATGGCATACCACATGCCTGCCCATTGCCATCCGGATTATTATGCATTTGATATTTTGTCGGATGTGTTGAGCAACGGACGTTCCAGCCGGTTGAACCAGCGTTTGGTACAACAGAAACAATTATTTTCGAGTATAGATGCTTATATTTCCGGCAGTGTAGATGCGGGGTTATTCCATATTAGTGGTAAACCTTCGGCAGGTGTCACCCTGGAACAGGCGGAAGCGGCAGTGCGGGAAGAACTGGAACTGTTGCAGCAAGAATTGGTTGACGAACAGGAACTGGAAAAAGTGAAGAACAAATTTGAGTCCACCCAGATATTCGGCAACATCAATTATTTGAATGTGGCAACCAACCTGGCTTGGTACGAATTGCTTGGCCGGGCGGAGGACATGGAAAAAGAGGTCGATCGTTATCGGTCTGTCACGGCTGAACAATTGCGGGCGGTAGCTCAATCTGCTTTCCGTAAGGAGAACGGAGTAATACTATATTATAAGAAACAACAAAATTAAATTCTCCCTTTTTATAATCTATCAGTGAAAGGGGAAAGTCCCTTTGCCTGAAAATGGAGATACGTTTAGGTAACGGAAAAGTAAATGAGACATATTTATAGTACATATAAAGAGCATTATAAAGCACTAATTTTTCTCGGACTGCCGATTGTGATCGGTCAAATAGGAGTAATCGTTCTTGGATTTGCGGATACGTTAATGATCGGGCATCATAGTACGATTGAGCTGGGAGCAGCTTCCTTCGTCAATAATGTGTTCAATCTGGCGATTATTTTCAGTACGGGTTTTTCGTATGGGCTGACTCCCATTGTGGGAGGTTTGTATGGAACCCGCCAGTATGCCCCTGCGGGACAGGCTTTACGCAACAGTTTGCTGGCAAACCTGATGGTTGCATTGCTGCTGACTGTCTGTATGACTGTTCTTTATCTAAATATAGAACGTCTCGGACAGCCGGAAGAATTGATTCCCCTGATTAAACCGTATTACCTTGTTTTGCTCGCTTCACTAGTGTTTGTCATGCTTTTCAATGGATTCAAGCAGTTTACAGACGGAATTACGGATACAAAAACCGCTATGTGGATATTGCTTGGTGGAAATGTCTTGAATATCATAGGAAACTATATCCTGATTTATGGAAAGCTCGGATTGCCCGAGTTAGGTCTGTTGGGAGCAGGTGTCAGCACGCTGTTCTCGCGTATCGTGATGGTGATTATATTTATCATCATCTTTATGCGTAGTCCGCGTTTTGTCCGCTATAAGATTGGCTTTTTCCGTTTGGGATGGTCACGAGCTGTATTTGGGCATTTGAATGGTCTCGGATGGCCGGTTGCTTTTCAAATGGGAATGGAGACAGCCTCCTTTAGTCTAAGTGCGATCATGATCGGTTGGCTGGGTACTATCGCTCTGGCTTCTCATCAGGTTATGCTGGCTATTTCGCAGTTTACATTTATGATGTATTACGGTATGGGTGCTGCTGTGGCTGTTCGTGTCAGTAACTTCAAAGGTCAGAATGATATCATTAATGTACGTCGTTCTGCCTATGCAGGTTTTCATCTGATGATGACATTGGGCGTTGTGCTTTCTTTGATTGTCTTCCTTTGCCGGAATTACTTGGGAGGCTGGTTTACCGACAGTCAGGAAGTGGCTGCTATGGTGACCTCTCTAATCTTCCCTTTCCTCGTTTACCAGTTTGGCGACGGACTGCAGATTACTTTCGCCAATGCTTTGCGTGGAATTTCAGATGTAAAACTAATGATGATTATCGCCTTTGTCGCCTATTTCATTATTTCTCTTCCTGTAGGTTATTTCTGCGGCTTTGTCATGGGATGGGGAGTAGTAGGTGTCTGGATGGCATTTCCTTTTGGTTTGACGAGCGCAGGATTGATGCTTTGGTGGCGTTTTCATCACATGACGAAACTCCCCGAACCTCACCCCAAAACCTGATGCTAAATACTTGATAATTAAAACTTAATACTTAACCCCAATGGCTTCCTTCCGTTTTACAAAGTTGAAAATAACCGCCGGTTACACTTTGTTGCTGGCGATCCTCCTTTTCTCGCTGGTGTTTGTACATCGTGAGATGGAAGCATTGTCGGCCGCCGACGATCAACAGAATTTAAGAACAGACAGTTTATTGACCCTTCTCCATGAGAAAGATCAAAACACGATTCAGATGTTGCGGGTGCTAAGTGAGGCAAACGACAGCCTTCTCTCTGCTTCGGAAATCGAAGAAATCATATCCGAACAGGATTCTGTGATTACCCAGCAACGGGTACAACATCGGGTCATCACCAAACGTGACTCGTTAATCACTACTCCTAAAAAGAAGGGATTCTTCAAACGACTCGCCGAAGTGTTTTCCCCTTCTAAACAAGACAGTGCCGTATTAGTAAATACATCGTTGGAAGTAGCCACTGATACCATTCTCCAACCGACCACTTCTAAAGATTCTCTTCAGCAGAAAATCCGCATGGCTACCGAAGAAAAACGGTTGCAACGGAGGAAAACAATCCGGCGTACCAGTACAAAGTACCAGCGGATGAATACGCAGTTGACGGCACGGATGGATAGCTTGATTAAACAGTATGAGGAAGAAATGACCTTGCGTGCCCGTCAGGATGCCGAACTTCAGCAGGAAGTGAGGATGCGGTCGGCACGTATCATCGGCGGTATCGCGGTTGGTGCCGTACTATTATCGGCTTTTTTCCTGATATTGATTATGCGGGATATTTCCCGTAGCAACCGTTACCGCCAGCAATTGGAGGTGGCGAATAAACGGGCGGAAGATTTGCTGATCGCCCGTGAAAAATTAATGCTTGCCATTACCCATGATTTTAAAGCTCCGTTAGGCTCAATTATGGGATATACCGAACTCCTGTCCCGATTGACAGAAGATGAACGGCAACGATTCTACCTCGACAATATGAAAAGTTCTTCAGAACATTTATTGAAGTTAGTCAGTGACTTGCTTGATTTCCACCGGCTTGATCTCAATAAAGCGGAAGTGAATCGCGTAACCTTTAACCCTTCCCAGCTATTCGACGAAATTTATGTCAGTTTCGAACCTTTGACCGCTGCCAAAGGTTTAGCCTTGCAATGTCACGTCGTCCCGGAACTGAATGGAAGATATATCAGTGATCCTTTGCGACTCCGGCAAATTGTGAACAACCTTTTGTCCAATGCCGTAAAGTTTACTCAAAAAGGAGAAATTAGCCTGACAGCCAGTTATGATTCTTCTAAGTTAACCATCGCCATTGCCGATACAGGAAAAGGAATGGCATCAGAAGATCGTGAACGTATCTTCCAAGAATTTACACGTCTTTCCGGTGCGCAGGGGGAAGAAGGTTTCGGACTCGGACTCTCTATTGTGAAGAAATTGGTAACTTTGCTTGAAGGAACCATTGACGTGCAAAGCACATTAGGAAAAGGGAGCTGTTTTACTGTAACTTTACCTCTTTATCCGGTAGGTAAATTCCTTGCAGAGAGCGAATCTCCGGAAAGTGAATCTTCGGAGAATGAAAGTCCATACGCTCTCAAACAGTCGGCTGCCATTCCTCCCATGAAAGTCATTCGTGTGCTTTTGATTGATGACGATAAGATTCAGCTGAATCTGACTGCCGCCATGTTGAAACAGCATGGTATTGATGCAGTGTGCTGTGAACAGCTGGAACAGCTGATTGAACAACTTCGCTCTTCCGTCTTCGATGTATTGCTGACAGATATACAAATGCCTGCCATTAACGGGTTTGATCTGGTAAAACTATTACGGGCTTCTAATATACCACAAGCAAAAACAATCCCTGTTATTGCTGTGACTGCCCGTAGTGAAATGGATAAAGCCGCTTTACATGAACATGGTTTTGCCGGTTGTTTGCATAAACCGTTTACAGTAAAGGAATTGTTGCTAACAGTAAATGAAGGTCAACTTTCGGCCGATGAAGCGCATATAACAGAAGATATGCAACTAAATGTAAATGCCCTCACTTCTTTTTCGGAGGATGATCCTGAAGCTACACATTCCATTATCCAAACATTTATAGAGGAAACACAAAAGAGTGCTGACCGGATGGTGCAGGCATTAAATGCTAAGGAGGTGGATGAAATAGCTGCAATAGCTCACAAACTTCTTCCTCTTTTTACATTGATTGGAGCTGGGAATGCTGTAATTCTACTGAGTTGGTTGGAGGCAAGGCGTGGGGAGGACTTTTCTACGGAAATAAATGAAAAGGTTGAGAGCATTCTTCAAGAAATTCAGAAAATCCTGAAAGAGGTAAACGGTGTAGAGTGTTCGAATATTCTTAATTCTGAAATATGATTTAATGTTTATTTATTGTTTTTTTCTATCGTTTATTTCTATATTTGCTGTCTAAAACTTGCTAAATGATACGTGAGCCTGGTTTTTCTATTAATCGGAAAGATATATTTGAAAGATTGTTCAGTGATTATTACGGGATATTAGTATGTTATGCTCAAAAATATACGAAACGTGAAGATATAGCTGAAGATATCGTACAAGATGTATTTGCATCTTTGTGGGAAGAAAATCGTATATTTCCTTCGCAAGCGAATTTTCGTTCATTTCTTTATATTTCGATAAGAAATGCGGCTTTTGATTATTTGCGACATCAAAATGTAGAAAGTCGTTATATTGAAGAAGCTTTGACTGCAAATCGTTTCTTGTCGGATGATTCTTTTCAGAAAGAAGAAGTTTTTCGCTTACTATTTAAACAGATTGATTTACTTCCGGAACGTTGTCGGGAAATATTCTTGTTACATCTGGAAGGTTATGATAATGATGCTATTGCTAAAAAATTATCGTTGTCAATAGAAACTGTTAAAACTCAAAAGAAACGTGCAATGAAAACTCTTCGGAACAATCTGAAAGAGAAATTGCAAAAAAAAATATCCAGATACCTCATTTTTTATTCTTTTCTTGTACCTCGATTTATATCTATAATCGTTTGTGTAATACAAATGATAATTAGATAGTATGGAGATTGAAAAACTAATTGTTAAATACTTGGTCGGGTGTTTATCTAAAGAAGAAGACCAAATTCTAAAAAAATGGTTGCAAGAGGATGAATCTCATCTGCGTTTTTTTCAGAAAATCAACTTGGATAAGACTGCTGTTGAGGATTATCGTCAATATCATCGTTTTGATGCTAAATCGGATGAGGCTTTCCGTAAAGTATGGACCTCTTTACATAAGGGAACTAGAAGGATATCAACGCAAAGAAAAATAGGCTTTTTTTCTCGTCGTTGGTTGAAGATTGCTTGTGCTCTACTGATATTGCTATTTTCTGTAGGGGGAGGACTCTATTTTTACTATGAGGCATCACGAATAACTCCTGGAGAGTCAAAAGCAATATTGACTTTAGAAGATGGTAGTGCTAAACAATTGAAAAAATCAGGGCAAGAACATTGGATTTATATAGGTGATACACCTATTGCAAGAGAGTATGATGGGATGATTGTTTATCATATCCCAGAAACATCAAAAGTGGAAATAAGTCAACAGAATACTTTGTCTGTTCCTCGTGGAGGAGAATTTCGATTAACTTTATCAGATGGAACAAGGGTACATTTGAATTCTTTATCAGAGTTGAAATATCCGGTTAGTTTTAAAGGTATGAATGAACGAACTGTAGAATTGAAAGGGGAGGCCTTTTTTGAAATAGCGAAAGATTCATTACATCCATTTAAAGTAGAAACTCAAGGAATTTTGATACAGCAGTTTGGGACGGCGTTTAATGTGAAGTCTCGTGTGAAAGGAAAAGTTGAAGTTGCTTTAGTGCAGGGTAGCATTGGAATTTATACTCAATCTCAAAAGTTGCATAAACTATCACCAGGACAGCTAGCCATATGGGATGCTTCTACGGATCTTTTATCAGTTGAAAATAAAGATTTGTTATTAAATACCGCTTGGCATTCTAATCGTTTTATTTTTTATGATGAGAGTCTGGGAAGTCTGATGGAAGAACTTGCATTGTGGTATAATGTAGATGTTGATTTCTTAGATAAATCATTGAAAGAACTTCATTTCACAGGCAGTTTATATCGATATGACGATATAGCTGTCATTTTGAATGCTATCGAAGAGACAGTAAATGTTGACTTTAAGATTTCCGGACTTCGTATTAAAATTGATCGGAAGAATAAATAATAATATATAAGTGATTATGAGAATTCTAATTATTATAATGTTGCTATGTACAACATTAGTCCCTAATTACCTGTATGCCATTTCTCATGAAAATTATAGTGAGGAATCGTTCTTGTTCGTTGGTGAAGATTATATGCAAGAGAATTATAAGGTAACGTTACATTTGAGTGGTGTTTCTGTTAGTACATTGTTTAATGAGATCCAAAAACAGACCAAACTGGATTTTGTTTATAATACAGAATTATTGGAGACTATAACACCGATTTCCGTTACGGCAGAAAAGGAATCAGTTTTTGATGTTTTGAATCGTTTGTTTAATGGAACAGGTTTTATTTTTAAAAAGTCTGGCAATATTATCACTGTTAATAAAAAAGAAGAACTACAGCAGGATGATAAATTCTTAGTAACAGGAGAAGTAAAGGATGATACCGGTGAACCATTAGTCGGTGTAACTATACAACAAAAGGATACTCGTAATATTACGATAACGGATATGGATGGACGCTATTCAATTCAAGTGTCTAGTAAGGCAGAGGCTTTTTTAACTTTTTCATTTGTGGGGATGAAAACGAAAACAGTACCCGTTAAGGGAAGAGTACTTAATGTAAAACTTGTTCAGGATGCGATTTCTATTGATGATGTCGTGGTTGTAGGAGCGTATGGTACAGCACAAAAGAGGCTAGACCAAGTCGGTAGTGCTTTTCAAGTGAATGCTGACCAGTTAAAAGCATTACCAGCTTTACGAGTGGATAAAATGTTGGATGGCTTGATTCCGGGAGTGAAAATTGATCCGAATACAGATTCACCGGATAATACACGTGCACGTTACAATGTAAGGGTTCGTGGAGATGCTTCTCTATCTGCTTCGAACGAGCCATTGTGGGTTGTGGATGGGACTCCTATTTATACAGGTGAACATACTAATTTGATTCCTGGAATGAGTACGACTATCAGTCCGTTATCTTTTATCAATCCTGATGATATTGAGTCAATAACAGTATTGAAGGATGCTACGGCAACTTCCATTTACGGAGCGAATGGTGCAAACGGAGTCATATTGATAACAACTAAAAAAGGAAAAGAAGGTGACTTGCGTATTCATTTAACGGCTCAATATGGAGTTGCAAAGATTGATAAGAGTACTAGTCCGAAAGTTCTGAATGCCAATCAATATCTAATGTTAGCTAAGGAAGCTTATCAAAATGCAGGGAACGATTTAAAATACTTTCCCTATACTGATAATGAAATGAACAAATACAGCCTTACAAATACAGATTGGACAGATGTGTTTTATGATACCGCTAATACTTTTCAAACAAATTTATCTTTAATGGGAGGGGCTCGGAATACAGCGTATTATTTATCAGCTTCTTATTTAGAGAATACAGCAACGGTGAAAGGGAATAAACAACAGCGTTTTTCTATTCGTTCTAATTTGGATTTTACTTTTCTTCGAAAGTTTAAGGTCTCGGTTGATCTTGCTACTTCTTATAATGTGAATGATTTGTTTAATCCAGGAAGGGATTATTATGAGTACTTACCGATATTCGAACCATATAATGAAGATGGAACTTTTCGTCTTTACAATAAGGTTATATCCGGAAAAGAAACGGATGGAAGCCCTAAATGGTCGGAGAACCGTTTCTTGAACAGTGTAGCGGAAAGGGAAGAGAATATTTATAATCAAAAGACTTTATATACGAATGCCAATTTAATGTTGAGATATGATATTCTTTCAGGGTTATCTTACACAGGACAATTTGGTGTTGATTATCAGTCAGGTAAGGAAGAAATTTATTATGCTCGTACTAATTGGTCCGGAATGACGAGCGCTGATGGTCCGATAGGTTATTCCACTAGAAACTCATTAAATATGATGAACTGGACTACTGTACATCGCATTAATTATAAGCAGTCTTTTGATAAACATGATATAAGTGGATTATTGGGGATTGAGGCTGGTTCACAGGACTATGTGACACTTGGAGTTACAGGGTCAGGCTTCATTAATGATCATATTCAAGATGTGTCTTATGCAAAAGAGCGTAAAGGGACTAATACTAGTAAGACGAAACGCAAAGCTTCTATGTTAGGGCAGCTTAGTTATTCTTACGATCATCGATATTATGTGACATTAAATGGACGTAGAGACGGAAATTCACAATTTGGGTCAGATGTACGCTGGGCTAATTTTGGTTCTATAGGAGTTTCTTGGAATGTTCAGAATGAGAGTTTTTACAATATTCCATGGATGAATATTTTGAAAATAAAAGCTAGTTATGGGGCAAATGGAAATTCCCGCTTAGGTTCTCAGGAAGCTCTTGGCTTATATTCTTATGGGGAAAGTTATTCTTATGCAGGAGAAATAGGTGGTGTTATGTCGGGCTGTCCAAACAGCCGTTTGAGTTGGGAAACTACTTATATGACAAATATAGGTGTTCGTGTACGCTTGTTCGATCGTTTGGATATAGAAGTTGAAGGGTATCATAATAAGACAACTAATTTGTTGAGTAATTTAGATGTTTCTCGAACGACAGGTGATACTCGTGTGTATAGAAATGTAGGAACAATATTAAATAAAGGGATTGAAGTGACTATAACTAGTCACAATTTCCGGCCGAAGAAAGATGGTGATTTCAGTTGGTTAACTGATCTGAATCTAGCACATAATAGTAATAAACTCTTAGAGCTATATAATGGCATTCAGAAAAATATGGGTGAGATGGTTTGGAGGGAAGGATATGACATACATACATATAACTTAGTGCGCTGGGCTGGAGTTGATCCTCGTGACGGAGCACCTTTGTGGTATGATGCAAAAGGGAATATAACACGGATTTACAGTACGGATAACCGTGTCCCGTATAAGAGTTCAACTCCTGTCCTAGCTGGTGGCTTGACAAATACTTTAACGTACAAAGATTTTAGTTTGCGCTTTATGTTCAATTATTCAATAGGAGGCTACGGATTTACATCTTTCGGTAGGGCAAGTAATTCGGATGGGTTGAATATAATGACGGAAAATCAGTCTATTGACCAGTTGAATCGTTGGCAAAAATCCGGCGATTTAGTGCTGAACCCTAAACCAATATGGGGTGTCTCTACTCAGTCGGTGATGAACTCTACCCGTTATTTGTATAACAAAACTCAGGTTCGTTTGCAGAATCTAGTATTTTCCTATCGAATTCCCCGGACAATTCTACATTCGACTGGCTTAAAAGATTGTTCTATTTCTTTAATTGGAGATAATTTATGGGTCTGGACCCCTTATTCGGGAAAGGATCATAATTCTTATAAAACATGTATGAGTGGTTATCCGATGGAAAGATATTTCTCGATAGCACTAAATGTAGGATTATAATTAAATAGGTTTAAGATAACATGAAAAAAAGAATATATCTACTAGTCGGTGCTTTATGCATCATTATGCAATTGGTTAGCAGTTGTACCAATTTTTTAGAAGTTGAAGAAAAAGGAAAAACAACAATCCCTTCATTCCTTTCAGATCCTGACGGACTTAATGCAGGGCTGGTTGGCGCATATAATAAGATGTATGCTTATTATGACAATGAGTTTACAAAATATCCGGATGTTGCCGGAAATATGTTGTCAATGAAGTATGTCTCTGCAGGAGCAGATATGCTTGATCAGTATAATTTTACTTCTGATGCTTTACAAGAGACAGGAGCTGTAGGGTATATTTGGCGTAAAATATATGAAGCCTTGGCAAATGTGAATAATGTAATTCAATATCAGCCTCAGGTGATTTCAGCTTATCCGAATGCAAAGGATATGTGTCAACGTATTCTCGGAGAAGCTTTATTCTTGAGGGCATTGTGCCATTTCGATTTATGTAGGGTATATGCACAACCTTATAATTACACGTCAGATGCTTCACATTTAGGAGTTCCTATTCTATTAAAAACTCCAGGTCCCGATGATAATGTTTCCAGGGAGAGTGTTAAGAAAGTATATTTACAAATTTTAGCAGATTTGGAACGAGCTGCCGATTGTTTCAGGGGCATTGAATCAAGTGGAATATATTATGCTTCTTTACAAGCGGTCAACGCATTATATTCGAGAGTCTATTTGTATATGGAAGATTGGAATAACGCCCTGAAGTATGCAAAACTGGCAATTGGGACAGGGAAACTGTCTCAAGGAGATACCTATTTAAATATGTACCAGGATCTTTCTACTACGGGAGAAGCTATCTTTCGATTGAATGGAATAGATCAATCAGGAAAATTAAAGGCTTTTTATGATGCTTCCTGTGTTCCTGCAGATACATTATTTACGTTGTTCGATGAAGGAGATATCCGTCTTGGCTTACTTAGAAATAAAGATGGAATAGCTTATTGTTCCAAATATTATTCTCTAAAACAGCCAGATAATCAAGTGAATAGGGATGATCCATTTGTTTTCCGTCTTTCCGAAATGTATATGAATGCTGCTGAAGCAGCTTGGCATCTGAAAGATTATACAGCTGCTTCCGGATATCTTAAATCTATTTTGGAGCGTGCTGTAGATACAGACTATGCAGTCAATACACTTAGTCAATATTCAGACGCAAAACTGATACAACTGATAGAGAAGGAACGTGTAAAGGAACTCTGTTTTGAGGGACATAACTTCTTTGACATTATACGCTGGAAGCAGGATCTTAAACGTGAGGAAAATACGAATTCTTCAGTGGAAAAGATCGTTTATCCTAGTGATTATTTTGTATTGCCTATTCCGCAAGTAGAATTGAATGCGAATACAAATATGCAACCCAATCCGACAGTAAACAATTAAAAATAAATCATTTATGAGATCACTATACTTTATATTACTAATAAGCTGCCTTTGGGCATGTACTACTGATGAGAAAGAGCCTTATGATACGCCTTTTATTCATATTATGACAGATAAAGGTGTATCTAAAGTTATTGTCAAGTCGGATGTGAATAACATTAATACTTATAGTGTGTATCTGAGTTCGAAACCTCTGACTGAGAATCTGGAAGTGAACTATCAAGTCATAGTAGGAGATGGTCTGAAATCCGGTGTTGATTTTGAACTGGTAACAAAGGGTAGTACATTAACTTTTCTACCGGGTATTTATGATATGCCCATACGCATCCGATGGATGCCAAATCATTTAGATGAGAACAAAGACAATACAATAACCATTCGTTTGACTGGCAATAATCAAGGACTGACTATGGGGCTTCCAGGTCCCGACGGTTTACAGCGCGAACTGGTGATAGAGAAACAGAATTAATGAAGGAGTAGAATGAAAAAGTTTTTATGGCTGATTTTTATAGGCTTATTGCTAAGCCCTGTTGTATACGGGCAATCATCGGAGTTCTTACAGTATGATAAGAATCTGATTGTAAGAAAACTGGATAATGGATTAACCTATTATATTTACCCGAATACGAATCCCAAAGGGGAAGCCGTTTATCGTTTGTTTGTGAAGGCTGGTTCCGTCATGGAGAAGGAGAATCAACGAGGATTGGCTCATTTCCTAGAACACATGGCATTTAATGGTAGTTATCATTTCCCCTCTGATGGTATGGTTCGTTTCTTAGAGTCGAAAGGAGCCAAATTCGGGAAAGATTTAAACGCGCACACCTCGTTTAATGAGACTGTGTATAAATTGCAGTTGCCTTCATCCAATCCTCAAATGGTAGATTCAACATTAACTATCTTAGCTGATTGGGCAGGCGGGCTTTCTATCGATTCAATGCAGGTAGAAAAAGAACGTGGAGTTATACTTTCGGAATGGTTGTCGAAGAGAGATGCCAAACGCGATAGTGATACAGCTTTTCTATTGGAGCTTCTGAATAGTTCGCACTATTCCGAACGAATGACTATTGGTGATACGGCTGTCATTAGAAACTGTAAACGAGAGGATATTCTGGATTATTATCAAACATGGTATCATCCTTCACTAATGGCTGTGGCCGTTGTAGGTGATATAAATCCTGAACAGGTTGAGACGCTTATAAAGGAGAAATTCGGGAAACTATCGTCTCTTGCCTCTCCTATTTGGAAGCAATGCCACATTCCTGTTTATAAAAAGGAAGCGGTAAAGATACTTACCAATGAATCGCTGAAAACAATAGAATTGGATATGATTCAGTTGCTGCCACTTTCAAAACCGGTTCAGACAGCAAAGGATTATAAGGCTTATTTGACCCGAACATTATTGAATCGCCTTTTTAAGATGCGAATGAATGCTTGGGCTTTTGAAAATCCTTCTTATAGGAAAGCCAGTATTCAGTACTCAAGTTTTCTGAATGCAACTGGAGTATTGCTATGTTCGGTAGAACTACTACCTGGGAAAATGGAAAAAGGTATTTCGGAGTTTATTGCACAGCAACAGCAAATCTTTCGTTATGGGTTTACTGAGACGGAAATAGAACGTGCCAAAAAGGTTATTTATAATAACTTGGAGAATAAACTTCAAAATCAGCAAAATCCTGCTTCCGTTGAATTAATGAACGATATTTATGCCGATTTTTATGTAGGAAACAGATTTACCTCATTACAAGAAGAGTATCGATTAGTTCAACGATATTTTCCAGAACTAGACTCTGTTGCTTTGGTTAGGAATTTGGCAAAAGTATATTCACCCCAAAAGATGCATTATCTATTGCGAGCAAATGAAAAAGCTAATAAGGAAGTGAATGGAGATGCGACTTTGATGTCAATTATAAAAGAAGCCAGAAAACAATCTTCGAAACGGTATAATAAATATTTTTCTGTACCGGATGAATTATGCCAATTACCGTCGGGGGGACATATTGTCAGAGAAGAAAATATACCAGAGATAGGAGCTGTGTCTCTTTGGCTAAATAATGGCACGCGCATTATATTTAAGTCTTCAGAACTCGATAAGGGGAAGGTGTTGTTGACTGGTTTTCGGAAAGGAGGGCTTTATTCTTTAGATTCTTTACATTATTATACAGGTCTATTCGCTCCCAGTATTATTTCACTTTCTGGAGCCGGAAATTTTTCAAGGGATGCATTGAACTATTTTCTGGCAGGAAACTCTGCTTCTATGCGTCTACTTGTTGATAAGACACGTACTGGGCTAGCTGGAGTATCGCAGGTAAAGGATATGGAAACAATGTTTCAACTACTCTATACCAAATGGATGTACCCCCAGTTGGATACAGCAATTTGTAAACAAACAATAGAGAAGACAAAAGAAAATTATCGTGTCAAGCAAAAAAGTCCGACGGAGTTTTTTCAGGAAGAACTAATGTGGCTTTTGAACGGACGAAATTACACAAATACAATACTTTCTGATTCTTTAATAACACGATATGTAAAGCAAGAGGATATGCTTCCTCTATTCAATCGTTTTTATGGTGCAGCGAAAGATTACACATTTGTTATTTTGGGAGACTGTACTATACAGGATATAAAGCCGTTAATCACTACATATATCGGTGGATTACCTAAAGGATCGAATGATACGGATTGGTGTTATACAGAACGTAATATACCTTATAAATCCTGTTCATTGATACGTCACACGGGGGATTCTCCTAAAGCATCAGTTTCATTGATTTTCCAGCAAGACAGTTTGTTAGAGGAGTTTAGCTCATTCACATTGAAATCGAATGTGATGAAAGCGATGTTGCGCACTTGTTTACTTAACCGTTTGCGTGAGGAAATGGGAAAAGTCTATAGTGTAAGCGTAGCTTCGAGTGCGGGTTTATATCCTTCTTTCTTATCACGAACGATGATTGGATTTGTCTGCTTGCCAGAGGATGTTGATAGTTTGGTTAATGCTACACAAGAAGAATTACAAAGACTTTATGAATATCCGGAATCATTTGACGGTATATTAACGGATGTTAAACGTAATCTTTTGAAAGATTTTGAATTGGATAAACAAAAAAACTCTTTTTGGACTTCTTGGATTCGCAATTCCATATTCAATCAACAGGAGGATTGGAAATATCTGAATAATTATGCACAAACAGTAAATAGTATAACAGCAAAAGATATTTCTTCTTTTGCAAAATCTTTATTGAGCACTACTCCCATGATAAAAGCTGTGCTTTACCCTAAAAATTAGTAATAATATGATTGTATAACAGGACTCCGGTCCACAAATATTTATGGTATGAATAGAATGAAAGATTTATTTTGGATGGCAGTAATTGTTTTGTTTGCTGCGTTTTCATCTTGTTCGGATGACAAGAATGATGGGACAGATGAAGGAGTTGAAGCTAAGCTGTTAACCTTTGGGTTTTATGCTGAAGATAATTCAAGTATATTATCAGATGATTATATAGCTACCCTATCTTCCACAACAGCTAAGGTTACTATGCCTGCATTTATAGATAAAAGTGCACTTGTCGCTCGCTTTACGACGAACGATGGTAATATCGTCTTGGTAGATGGAGTTACACAAGTTAGTGGTGCTACTGCCAATGATTTTACAGCTCCTGTAGATTACATTGTTAGTAATGGAAAACAGAATGTAAAGTATACGATAACAGTTGCTAAGTCTTCTAATATGGCTTGGGTAAGAATGCCGGACTTTACAGCGACATCAGTTTTCAGTGGATCTGTTTTAAAAATAAACCCGGTGGATCAAGTTCCATATCTTGGTTTTAAACTAAAAGAAGAAGAGAAAATGGCTGTCATAAAACTTGTTGATGGTACAACTTGGACAGCAGTTGGTTCTTTAGAAGGCTTTGGAGGAGAAGTTAGTTTGTCAAATTATGATTTTGATATTGACAAGGATGGAATTCCTTATGTCGTTTATTCTGATAACAGTGCTACCACAGTTGCAGGTGCTGCGTCTTTAATGAAATGGAATGGGACTACCTGGAATTATGTAGGTAATCAAGGATTTGTAAATGCTCAATCTCAGCAATTACATTTAAGAGTATTAGATAATGGAGAGACTATTGTTTCACAAGTGAACAATAGCAACAAAGTTTCTTTTCCAAGGCGAGTGTTAGTTATGTCTATTTATCAGAACAGTTGGGCGAGTAGTGAATTACCACTTTTGGCTTCCGGGACTCCAATCTATAATTGTAATCTTGCTAAGACAGAGCATGCTGCCTATCTGTTGGTGGTTAACCGTGGGGCAGTAGCAGGCGTAAATTATGGTCATTCAGTATATGAATATAAAAATGGAACATGGAGTATTCTATTAAATAACTATGTAGAACCAAATGCTACTCAGACTGGTATTGTTGGATTGGATATTGAAGCAGAAGAAAATGGTACACTTTATATCTTAACAAGTGATGATGCAGTGACATCAGGTGTGTATAACTTGAGACTAAAGAAATATGATCCGGTAACAAAACAATGGTCCACAGTAGGAGGAAATCCATTGCCTTTGGATTTTAAAACCTCAACTTCAACTTCAGTGGCCATATCAATAGCTCCTGATGGTACTCCTTTTGTTGCCTACAGAGATGAACAAGATCAAGATTATCCAAAGGTTATTTATTTGGATAATGAAACTAAGCAATGGTCAGATCCTCATAAATTAGCAGATATTGCTTCTAGTAATTTGAATATAGCTTTCTCCTCCACAGGAGTTGGATATATTTCATTTACAGATGACAATAACCATGCTATAGTTTTTAAATATACAGATAAGTAAACGTTATGCTTTTAATAAAATAATGTAAATGCGAGGAAGGGTATAGATGGTTTTTATCTTAATATATCCTTCCTTGTTTTTATATTAATAAGATGAAAAAATGAAAAAGTTCATGATTATATATATATTCTTCTTATTAGGCAGTTTTGTTTCCACAAAATGTTTGGCTCAAGATGTTGCTTGGATAGAAGGTTGTGTCTATGAAGATGGTAATCAAAATGGGATTCAGGACAAAGGAGAAAAAGGTATTTCGGGAATAGCCATATCTAATGGAGATACTGTTCTACTTGCAGATAAACAGGGACATTTCAGAATCAGACTTTCTAAGGGAAACAGTATCTTCCCGATTCTTCCGAATAATTGGACACTATTGTCTAATCAAATAGTAAATTCAGGATTTTATTATTGGAATAGTCATGGGGATACCGAGACGCAACAAATCAATTTTGGATTGAATAAGAAAAAGGTAAATAAGCATTTCTCAATAAACGCAATAGGAGATGTACAAGTCGGTAATTCTCAGGAGTTGGATTATGCTTCCCGTTCTTTATGGCCAGAACTTTTGCAAGCAGATTCGTCTTCGTTCAATATATTTTTAGGTGATTTAGTGAATAACAATTTAAATTTATTTCCCGCTATCAAACAGATGATGGAACTATTGCCTGTACAATCATGGACAGTTATAGGTAATCACGATCGGGATGCTGATTCTATAAGGATTAATCAAACCTTTTCATATAATACAGCTTTTGGATCAGCGACTTATGCTTTTAACGAAGGAAACGTACATTTTATTGTTCTAAATAATGTCTATGGTAAAGGAACACGTTCTTATGTAGGGAAGATTTCTGATAGTCAATTGCGCTTTGTCTCAAATGATCTGAAACTTGTACCTAAAAATGCTCAGATCGTACTTTGTATGCATATTCCATTAGTACATACTACTAATTCATCCGCATTGATTGAAATATTAGAAGGACGAGGGAATGTTTTAGCTTTGACTGGGCACATGCATCAGGTGGAGAGGAATTTTTTACATGGTCAGGATGTTTGTGTACATGAATTAGTAACAGGGGCTTCTTGTGGTTTCTGGTGGGTGGGAGAAAAGGATTGGGAAGGTATTCCGTCTGCTTTGATGCAATGTGGTACTCCTCGTAATTATTTTGTTTTTGATTTTACAGAGAAAGACTATTCTTTCCGGTATAAGGGCATAGGGATGGATGCTTCCCGACAGATGAATATTTGGATTGCAGGTATTGACTCGACAGATGTTTATATCGATGAATTGAGAAACAAACACCAGGGAGAAATGCTTGTAACTGTTTATGGAGCTTCAGATAGTACAATAGTACGTTGTCGTTTGGATAATGGTGAATGGTTATTATGTGAGAAGAAAGAAGAACTTGATGTGAATGTAGCAAGGGTGAGAAGTTGGAATCAGCTAAAAATATATCCAACTCGTTTCAATCGTAGAAATCCGTTCAGAAGGCAATTTTCTCCTCAAATCTGGGGACTACAATTACCTAAAGAGTGCTGCGAAGGTGTTCATTTGATCGCTGTTGAAGCTTCTGATCAATGGGGATTTAAAGCTAGTGGCGAACGCTGCTTTTATTATCAAAGATAGTATTTTTTAAGGAATTCTGTATATCTGTAAATAGAGCCAATATCTGTCTTATTAGACAATCGGATACATTGGGTAATATGACTAACAAGTAACTTCATCTTTTTTATTATGATATAAATGAAGCAATATAAGTCGCTGCTTTTGGTGAAGTCAGAAAAAACAGAATACTTATATTTCTTTTGTTGCAGAACATTTTGCTCCTGTCGTCAACCTTTTTTCGGAATAATTTGTTTACTTTGTGTCACCTTATTTACACTGACACATTTTACATGAAACGAAAATGGATACGTTGGGTAAGCTGGATACTGCTTACTCCTATAATACTCTTTGTAATACTAATGGTATTGCTTTATGTTCCTCCCGTTCAGAATCTTTTGCGTCGGGAGGTTACTGCATACGCCTCTAAAGTAACCGGCATGCAGATTCAGGTGGAGCGGATAGACCTTCGTTTCCCACTTAATCTGTTGGTACGTGGCGTGGAGGTCATTCAACAGCCGGACACCCTTTTGTCTTTAGAAAGCCTCAATGTCCGTGTACAGGCATGGCCGTTGATAAAAGGAAAAGTTGAAGTGGATGAAGTGACTTTGAGCCGGGTAGCCGTTAATTCAGCCGATTTGATGGAGGGAATGAAGATTAAAGGCGTTTTGGGACGTTTCTTCCTGCAAAGTCATGGCGTCGATCTGTCTAATGAACTAGCGGTAATCAATCAGGTCGAACTATCCGACACTCACATGCAGCTACTGATGAATGATACCACAACTACGCCCAAAGATACCACAGCTTCTGCTCCGATCAACTGGAAAGTAGCTCTTCATCAGTTGAAATTGAAAAATGTATCGTTCGGCATGCAACTTCCTGCTGATTCCATGCGTATGACGGCCCATATTGGAGAAGCGGCCATCAATAATGCTCAAGCAGATTTGAAGAATCAATACTACGACTTGAAGAAGTTCTTATTATCGGGAACCTCCGCCAGCTATGATACCGGAACTGCTCAACCGACAGAGGGCTTCGACGCTTCTCATATTGCCGTTCGGGATATTCGCATCGCTCTGGATTCCTTGCTGTATAAAGGGAGGGATATGAACGCAGTCATTCGTGAATTTACCATGAACGAACGCTCCGGATTGAGCGTCACTGCCCTGACGGGTAGAGCCTACTCCAATGATTCTGTTATCTGTGTTCCCAGTTTGAAACTGAACACTCCACATTCTGAAATCGATTTATCTGCACATACCTATTGGGAACTGGTCAACATCCCGACTACGGGCCGCTTATCTGCCCGTCTCAATGCCTATATTGGCAAAGAAGACGTCATGCTATTTGCCGGTGCTCTACCTGAAAGCTTCAAAGAAGCCTATCCATTCCGCCCGCTCGTCATCCGTGCCGGTACGGATGGCAATCTGAAAGAAATGCAGATTTCCCGCTTTACAGTAGACCTGCCAGGGGCTTTTGCATTGGAGGGCGGTGGTCTTTTGGAAAACCTCGCCGACAGCCTCACACGCACCGGAACCATCGGTCTGAAAATGACCACTCAAAACCTAAACTTCCTGACCGCTCTGTCGGGAGAAGCCCCTAATGGCACGCTTGTTATTCCTGACAGTATGAATCTGGTGGCGAAAGTGGATATCAAAGGTCCTGAATATAAAGCAAATCTCCGTTTGAAAGAAGGACAAGGAGCTATGGATGTGAATGCGGCCTTAAATACCGCTACCGAAGTCTATAAGGCTGATCTGAAAATAGACAATCTGCAACTTCATAGTTTCCTCCCGAAAGACTCTATCTATGAACTTTCTCTCTCGGCTGCAGCTAATGGTCGTGGATTAGATGTCATGTCCTACCATTCATTTGCCAAATTGAATCTTGCATTAGATCAACTTCATTATGCTAAATACCATCTTTCCGATCTTGATCTGACGGGAGAACTTAAAGGCGCATTGGTCACTGCACATCTGACAAGTGACAATGCTTTATTGAAAATGACAACGGATGCTGAATACAATCTGGCACACAGCTACCCCGACGGTAAAATAACGATTGATGTCACCCAACTGGATTTGCATGAACTGGGAATCATGCAGGAGCCAATGAAGCGTCCGCTGACTTTCAATTTTTCGGCAGAGGCTCGTCAGAACCGCGTATTTACCCATTTAATCTCCGGAGATATGAAACTCGATTTGAGTGCACGTTCCGGTGTTAATCCTTTGATTCGTCAGTCCACTCATTTTGTGGATGTACTGATGAAGCAGATTGATGAGAAAGCCTTGAATCACGCTGAATTACGCAAAGCATTGCCAACTGCTATTTTCTCTTTCTCCGCAGGACAAGAGAACCCTTTGGCATATTTCCTGGCTACCAAGAAGATAGCTTACCATGACGCTTCAGTGAAATTCGGAACGGCTCCCAACTGGGGAATTAATGGAAAAGCCGCTATCCACGCCTTGAAAGTAGATACCTTGCAATTGGATACCATCTTCTTTACCGTCAAACAAGATACCACACTCATGAAATTGCGTGCCGGAGTTATTAACGGTCCCAAGAATCCGCAATTCTCCTTCTCTACCACACTGACGGGAGAAATTCGTGATCGGGATGCCGAATTGCTGGTAGACTTTAAGAATGGAAAAGGAGAAACAGGAGTATTACTCGGTGTCAATGCACGTCCCTTGTTCGAGGGCAAAGGAAAAGGCGATGGACTGGCTCTCACCTTGATTCCAGAAGAACCGATAATCGCCTTCCAGAAGTTTCATTTCAATGAAAATCATAATTGGATTTATGTGCATAAGAATATGCGTGTATACGCCAATGTAGATATGTGGGATGACGAAGGAATGGGATTCCGTGTACATTCTGTACGGGGAGACACCGTTTCTCTACAGAATATTGATGTGGAAATCCGAAGAATCAGTTTGGCTGATTTGAGCAGTGTACTTCCTTACTTCCCGGAAATAACCGGTTTATTCTCTGCGGAAGCGCACTATGTACAGACCGAAAAGGATCTTCAACTTTCGGTTGAAGCAGCTATTGATGAATTGACTTATGAACGTCAACGAATTGGTGACGTGACAGTGGGAGCCACCTGGCTGCCAGGCGAACAGGGAAAACAATACCTGAACGCCTATCTGAATCATGACAAAGTGGAAGTGATGGTGGCGGATGGTAAGCTGGTTCCAACCCAGACAGGAAAAGACAGTCTGGAAGTAAACGCTACTCTGGAGCATTTCCCGCTACGTGTAGCTAACGTATTTATTCCTGATAAAATGGCTACGCTGGCCGGTGATATGGATGGTAATCTGAATATTGCGGGTAGCACCGAGCAGCCTTTGATAAATGGCGAACTGATATTGGATAGCGTTTCTGTTCTTTCCCGCCAATATGGTGCTAATTTCAGGTTCGACGACCGTCCGGTACAGATAAAGAATAATCGGTTGGAATTTGATAAATTCGCTATCTATACAACTGGAAAAACTCCATTCACGATTGACGGATCTGTTGATTTCAGGGATATGTCCCGACCGATGGCGAATCTGAATCTGCTGGCGCAGAACTATACGCTTCTGGATGCCAAACGCACTCGTGAGAGTCTGGTCTACGGAAAAGTCTTTGCCGATTTCCGGGCAACAGTGAAAGGGCCGTTGGATGGATTGAACATGCGTGGAAACATGAGCCTGCTGGGTAATACAGACGTTTCCTATATCTTGACCGACTCGCCGTTGACGGTACAGGATCGTTTGGGAAGTCTGGTAACCTTTACTTCGTTTAGCGACACCACTACGGTTGTCCAACAAGAAGTGCCGACTGTTTCTTTAGGCGGGTTGGACATGGTGATGATGGTACATATCGATCCATCCGTCCGTTTGAAAGTCGATTTGGATGCAAGCAATGACAATCGTGTCGAACTGGAAGGGGGAGGTGACCTCTCTATGAAATATACTCCGCAAGGTGATCTGACATTGACCGGACGCTATACGTTGAGCGGCGGTTTGATGAAATATGCTTTACCTGTCATTGCTGCCAAAGAATTTGCTATCGATAACGGTAGCTATGTGGAATGGACAGGAAACCCCATGGATCCGATGTTGAACTTCAAAGCAACCGATCGTATCCGTGCTTCTGTTTCCGAGGGAGAGAACGGCGGAACACGTTCGGTTAATTTCGATGTGTCCATCGTTGTCAAGAACCGGTTGGATAATCTTTCCTTTGCATTTGATGTATCTGCTCCCGAAGATGCAACCATACAAAACGAGTTGACAGCCATGGGGGCGGAAGAGAGAGGTAAACAAGCCCTCTATATTATGGTTATGAAAACCTATCTTGGCACCGGACCGATTGGTGGCGGAGGTGGTGGATTGGGTAAACTGAATATGGGTTCCGCACTGAACTCCGTATTAAGCAGCCAAATCAACTCATTGATGGGAAATTTGAAAAATGCCAGTGTTTCTGTCGGTATCGAAGATCACGATTTGTCGGATACGGGTGGTAAGCGTACGGATTACAGTTTCCGTTATTCACAACGTCTCTTTAACAACCGTTTCCAGATTGTAATCGGAGGTAAGGTGTCTACAGGTGAGAATGCGACGAATGATGCGGAATCCTTTATCGATAACATCTCTCTGGAATATCGTTTGGATAGAACCGGAACCCGTTATGTCCGTCTGTTCTACGATAAAAACTACGAAAGTGTACTCGAAGGCGAGATTACGG
>ENA-UPXC01000601-UPXC01000601.1-human-gut-metagenome-genome-assembly--contig:-NODE-601-length-59579-cov-32.950170_pt1 | contig 59579 bp, 56 predicted proteins | sample MGYA00250047_ERZ773371 | MGnify/ENA primary metagenome ERZ773371 (study PRJEB29103, sample SAMN06111975) | human gut metagenome | biome: human gut; feature: ankylosing spondylitis patient; material... | reverse complement strand
GTTGTATGAGTCAGAAAGAAGATAAGAAGAAATATTTATAAGAAAAAAGGGTGACAACATGAGCACTTTTTGAATGCGTTTTTTATAAATTCGCAGCGCCCTGTGGTTGATTGTCTGACCGTAGCCGCGGGCATTTTAGCTCGCAGCGAGGGAGACAATATGTAATGACCCCCAAGTTTGTAGGATCGTGGATTTACCTGTATACTATGAATTGGAAACTAACAATGGTAACAGGGATTACCGCATACAAATTGGAGGTCATTATATGAATTATAACACAGTTTACGTAGGAATGGACGTTCATAAGGAAAGTTTTACTCTTTGTTCTTGCAAATATGAAGATGAAAAGGCATCTCATTACCAGAGAACACCAGCCAGTTACAAGAATGTATTAAGATATCTTGCATTTCTTCGCACTATATATGGAGAGGATACAAGATTTGTGTGTGGCTACGAAGCAGGATGCCTTGGGTATTCTTTGTATCATCAATTGGAAAATTTTAATGTGGAATGTGTGATCCTTGCACCAACTACAATGCTCGAACAACGAAGCAAAAGACGGATCAAAACAGACAAAAGAGATGCGGAGATCATTGCCAGATCCTTGGCACAGCACAATTACAGTCCGGTACATATTCCAACGGAAACAGATAATCAGACAAAAGAATTCATCCGTATGCGTGATGATCATAAAGCGGAATTGAAAAAGATCAAACAACAGATCCTTTCTTTCTGTTTACGTCAGGGTTATCAGTATGATGGAAGTGGTAACTGGACAGCAAAACATGTGAAATGGCTGAGATCATTAAAACCAGCAGGGCTTTACAAAGAGATCCTGGATGAATATCTGCTGACTTATACAATTCTGACAGATAAACTAAACCGTCTGGATCAGAGGATCGAAGAACTAGCATCCAAAGAAGAGTATAAAGAATCTGTCAGTAAGTTAACCTGTTTTCTAGGAATCAAGATACATACTGCGTTATCTGTAATTGTTGAAGTTGGAGACTTTCAGCGTTTTGTATCTGCACGAAAGTTTGCAGGGTATCTTGGATTGGTACCTGGACAACATTCCAGTGGCGATGACAGAAACGGACTTGGCATTACAAAAGCAGGGAACACCCATGTACGCAGACTGTTGGTAGAATCCGCACAAAGTTATACCCGTGGAAAGATCGGATATAAATCAAGAGTCTTAAGATCACGACAGGCGGGAAATTCACCGCAGGTAATCAATTATGCAGACAGGGCAAATGAGCGTCTGAGACGGCGCTATTATAAGATGGTTCTGAAAGATGGCAAGAAATATAATATTGCAAAAACAGCAATTGCAAGAGAGCTTGCTTGTTTCATATGGGGAATGATGACAGATAATATTTACTAATATAAATATAACACATCGATCACCATATCAAGACCAAGCCGCCAAAGGCGGTACTGTGTAGTCTTGACATACTGATCGATGTGCTATAAATGATAATCAAGATGATGTAAGCCGGTCTCTGCCGCATACATCATCCAGCCTGTAATTAAAGTTGCAACTGAAGGCATCCCGAAAGAGTTTCGAACATGTTTAGGTTTGAACTATCTACGAGGAAACTCTGTTGGCACAGTAATATCTGTGATCCACGTGAGGGAGACAGCTAGAGTTCGCGGCGGACCATTGACCTGTTGGTAACCAATCCACGTATATCAGAGTGGCCAATGCCGGGAACTGATACATCGGAACTCTTTCTGGATATCTTCAGAAACAATAAAATAAAAATTTGTTGTGATTTCTGTTAATTTACTATTGACAAAGGTCATTACATATCAGTTTCCAAAGGAACAGGCACGGATCAGCGATTTGTAAAAAACGCTCTCAAAAATGCGGAGTTGCCACCTTGATTCTTTCAAATATTTGTTTTTCTTTTATTTCTGTCACTTACACGTAAGCCTACCTACAAATCAAAACTTGTCATGAAATAATACTGACAAACTATAAATACTGACAACAAAATGTCACTATTGAATGTCGTCAAAACCATCATATCAATCGCTTGTCTAAACCACCCATTGTATATATAATAATACGTGAAGGGGGATGATACAGAGTGTCTAAGAAATCCGGATTAACAAAAAGACAGAAACTTATCATTGAGATGTTAGCAGCTTTTAATGCTGACGATCCAATTACAATACAGGCAATATCAGAAAAACTGAAATTAAGTTCAAGAACCGTATTAAGAGAAATGCCTCGCATCAACGAATGGTTTGAGGAGAATGACTTTAAACTAGTCAAGAAACCAAGAATCGGGATGTATGTGGATGAAGATGCAGAAACAAGAAACTATATTAAAGAACTCGTAGATATGGATGAGAACAAGCCAGTATACAGTAAAGCAGATCGCCAGATGATCATATTACTTGAACTGTTAACGATCAACGAACCACTCAAATATTTTTACTTTACATCCCTTTTTCATATTTCGGATGCAACATTAAGCAACGACCTGGAAGAGGTTGAAACATGGCTTGATCACTATAATCTGACTCTTTACCGAAGACCGGGAATGGGAATTTACTGGGAAGGAAAAGAGGAAGATTACCGTCAGGCAGTGACAATGGTATTGAGACAAAAGTTAAGAGGACATTCCTTAAAAGTATTGTTTGATAAAGAAAAAAAACTCAAAGAACGAATGTTTCCGAATCTTACGCAAGAAGTGTTAGATGATACAAGAGATATCATTAAAAATATGCAGGGAGCGTTAGATATAGAATATACTGACCATTCCATTAGGCATTTAAGCTTGTATTTATTGATTACACAAAACAGGGTAAGAATGGGACATGAGATCAAAGAAGAGAAAGACGTCAGATCGATCACTCATTTACCAGAATATCAGATTGCAAAATGGCTGGGAGGCAAGTTAAGCAACTTTGAAGAACATCAGCTCTCACAAGGAGAAGTATATAACATAGCAATGCAGCTTTTGGCAGCGAAGATCTGGAAAAACAAAAGTGAGAATAAGATCGATGAAGAAAGTTTTAAAGTCAGGCAGTTGGTCATGCGGATCATTGCTGAGATGGAAATACTTTTAGAAATGGAATTTTTTGAGAATGCAGTGTTGATCGATGGATTATGTAATCATATGAAACCAGCGATCAATCGAATGAAACAAGGTGTATTTACGGAAAATCAATACATTGATTTTTTAGAAGAAAAATATTCCAAAGTTTATGTGGCAACGATCAAAGCGTGTGAGTTCTTAAAAGAAGAATTACATATAAAAAAACTCCCGGAAGGGGAGATGGGGTTTATCGCATTATACTTCTGTGTAGCGGTTGAACAGCAAAAAGATAAAGAAGAAAAGTTATCTGTTTATGTTGCCTGCCCACATGGAGTTGGGACATCCCATATGCTAGCCGTTCATCTGAAGAAAGAATTTCCGCAGCTGATGGTACAAAAGATCATCTCGACAGCAGAGATCAAAGAAGAGGAGCTGATCGAAGAAGGAATTGATTTTATCGTTTCCACAGCAAAATTAAATCTGACATTTCCAAATGTCTATGTGAACTCTATTTTAACAGAGACAGATAAGAAAATGATCAATGCCATGATCAAAAATATCGACAAGAAGAAAAGAAAAAATCCCATAAAGACTGTAAAACCAGTCAAAAGGATTGGAAGAGAAGACATCGAGTATATGACACTTCTTGGAGAAGAGATCTTACAGGTATTAGATAACATTAAAATATCAACAGGTGAAAACATTAAGAATAAGAAACAATTGATCGAATATGCAGGAGAATTATTTGCAAGAAATGAAACGACAGCAACAGAGATTACTTTTGCATTAAACAAACGCGAGAATATCGCAAGCACATTTATTCCGAGTATGAATGCATTATTTTTACATTGTGAAACAAAAGCCATCAGACATTGCAGATTTGGATTTGTCTATTTAAATGATGAGATCATTGAAGATGGGCAGCCAATCAAGGGTGCAATCTTGATGCTTGTTCCACAGGGAGATGGAAGTAAGGTTTATCGCGAAGTTATGAGTGAAATAAGCGGGGCATTAGCCGAGAAAGACCAGATCATCACCTATTTATTCGAGAAAAACAGAAATGCAGTTGAGGCAGAACTTGAAACAAGCCTTGGTAACTATTACGAAAATAAAATGAAGAGAAGATAAAAACAAAAGGAGGATATTGTAAATGAAAAATGGATTACAAAAATTCGGTAAATTTTTAAGTGCAATGGTAATGCCTAATATCGGAGCATTCATTGCATGGGGATTCATTACAGCATTATTTATCGCAGATGGATGGATTCCAAATGCGAAGTTAGCATCAATTCAGCCATACATGTTAACATTCTTATTACCAATGCTAATCGCCTACACAGGTGGTAAACAGGTCGGTGGAGACCGTGGAGGAGTTATGGGTGCAATCGCAGTCATGGGTTGTATCGCCGGAGTTGGTGGATTTGATGGACAGCCAATGTTAATGGGAGCCATGGTAATGGGACCATTTGCAGGATGGGTCATCAAGAAATTTGATAAAGCAATGGACGGACATATGCCAGCCGGATTTGAGATGTTGATCAATAACTTCTCTGTTGGTATTTTAGGAATGATCGTAGCGATCATTGGATACTTTATCATTGGACCATTTATGTCAACCGTATTAGCAGTGTTAACAGCAGGAGTTAACGTACTTGTAAAAGCAAAATTAATACCTTTAGCAGCAATCTTTATCGAACCTGCCAAAGTATTATTCTTAAATAACGCGATCAACCATGGTATCTTTACACCAATTGGTATTGAACAGGCAAAAGAAGCTGGTAAATCTATCATGTATATGTTAGAGGCAAACCCAGGACCAGGACTTGGAGTATTATTAGCATATGCAATATTCTCTAAAGACAAAGTAACAAAATCATCTGCACCAGGTGCGATCATCATTCATTTCTTCGGTGGTATTCATGAGATTTACTTCCCATATATCCTGATGAACCCAATCGTGATCATCGCTCCGATCGTTGGTAACATTTGTGCGATCACATTCTTCACATTTACAAAATGCGGACTTATTGGACCATCTTCACCAGGATCAATCATCGCTTATTTATCAATGTCACCAAAGAGCCAGATTCCATTAACGATCTTAGGTGTACTGATCGCAACTGTAGTATCATTCTTGATCGCATCACCTATCATTCGTATGTCAGATGGTAAGAGTCTTGAAGATGCACAGGACGATATGGCAGCAAAGAAAGCAGAATCTAAAGGAATCACAGTTGACCCAGGAGAGAAGAAAGACGCAGATAAAGTTAAGAAGATCGTATTTGCATGTGACGCAGGAATGGGATCATCTGCAATGGGAGCTACGAAATTCAGAAACCGTGTGAAAGCACAGAGACCAGATCTTACAGTTATCAATACATCTGTAGATAATATTCCAGCAGATTGTGATATCGCAGTTGTTCAGGCAGTTTTAGCAGACAGAGCTAGAAAATCTGCACCACAGGCACAGTTAGTAATTATCAATAACTTCTTACAGGATCCAAACTTAGATGGATTATATGAACAGATGACAGCAAAAGTTGATGCATCAGCACAGACAGCTGCAGCTGTTGAAGAAGTTGAAACACCAGTAGCTACTGGAAATACAAAGATCCTTGTAGAAGAAGGAATCAAAACAGGATTAAAACCAGTCGACAAATTCGAAGCGATCAAAGCAGCAGGAAAACTGTTAAATGAACTTGGATATGTTGAAGAAGGTTATATTGACGCTATGGTAAAACGTGAAGAAACAGTTACAACATACATGGGATTAGGTGTAGCAATTCCTCACGGAACAGGAGATGCCAAGAAGAAAGTACAGAAAACTGGTATCGTAATGCTTCAGTATCCAGAAGGTGTAGACTTTGATGGAGAAAAAGCTCAGTTAGTCTTCGGTATTGCTGGAATCGGTGATGAACATCTTGGATTATTAGCTAAGATCTCTGAAATCATCGAAGATCCTGAAAGATTAGAACAGTTAAAAACAACAAAAAACGTTGACGAAATCATGGAAATGTTTAAATAAAATTTAAACAAAAAAAGGTCAATTTAATAAGCGGGAAATTCTTCTCGCTTATTGAATACCTAAGATATATACTTATAAATTTATATTTTAATTTTAGGAGTGAGAAAAATGAAGAAAGCAATTCAGTTTGGAGCAGGAAATATTGGACGTGGATTTATCGGTGGACTGTTAAGCAAAGCAGGATATCATGTAGTATTCGCAGATGTAAATCAGGAAATCATTGATAAGATCAACGAAGATAAGAAATATACAATTTTTGTAAAAGACGTAGAAAGCAGCGAGATCGTGATCACAGATATCAGCGGAGTAAATTCAACAAAACCTGAACTGATCGATGAAGTAAAAGAGGCTGAGATCATCACAACAGCCGTTGGAGTAAGAATTCTTCCAATCATTGCTCCATCTATCGCAGAAGGAATCAAAGCAAGAAAAGAAAATGGTTCTGAAGAATACTTAAACATCATTGCTTGCGAAAATGCAGTCAAAGCAAGTTCTCAGTTAAAAGAAGCTGTTTATGGAAACTTAAATGACGAAGAAAAAGCATATGCAGACAAATATGTAGGATTCCCAGACTGCTCTGTAGACAGAATCGTGCCTCCAGTACGTTTAGATAATCCAATCGACGTCGTTGTAGAAAACTATTATGAATGGAATGTCGAAGAAGCATCCTTTAAGGGAGCTGTTCCACAGATCGAAGGAATGAATCTTGCAGATAACTTAATGGCATATATTGAAAGAAAATTATTTACATTAAACACAGGACACTGCATCACAGCATATCTTGGAAACTACAAAGGATTCAAAACAATCGATGAAAGTATTGCTGATGAAGAAATCTTTAAAACTGTAAAAAAAGCAATGCAGCAGAGTGGTATGGCATTAGTCAACAAATATGGATTTGACAAAGATGCTCACTTTAAATACATCGACAAGATCTTAAATCGTTTCAAAAACCCATACCTTGTAGATGATACAGCTCGTGTAGGTAGAGAACCATTAAGAAAATTAAGTGCAACAGATCGTTTAACAAAACCAACAATGACAGCATTAGAATATGGTCTTCCAGTGGATGCATTATTAGCAGGAATGGCAGCAGCATTAAAATATGATAATGCTGAAGATCCACAGAGCGTAGAATTACAGGATAAGATCAAAGCAAACGGAGTAAAAGCAGCATTAAAAGAAGTATCTGGAATCACAGATGAAAAGATTTTAGATGATGTCGTAGCAATCTACGAAGCAATGTAGTCGAAATAATATCAATAAAATCAACCAAAAATCAAATTAACAACCTTTTTTCTTAACTCATATAATCATATGAAAAGAGGCGGCCGAAAATATTTCGGTCGCCTCTTTTGGCATTATAAATACAACTGTCTATTCAACAATTTCAATTCCATCAATATTCGGAACACACATCATAGAATAGTTTGTATGATAAATGACAAATCCAGGTTTTGCCTTTGGCGGCTTTCTTAGTTCTTTTCTCTGAACATAATCAATCTCAACCTTCGGTGCCTGACGCCCCTTGGAATAATAAGCTGCAAGGCGGCCAGCTTCTTCAAAGGTAGCATCTGGAAGAGTCTCCGCTTGTTCCTTTCGTACAATAACATGGGACCCAGCCATATTCTTTGCATGGAACCACCAGTCCCCGCCATTTGCAAACTTAAAACTTAATTCATCATTCTGATAGTTATTTTTTCCAACATACATATGGAAACCATCAGAAGAGACAAAATGTAATGGTTTGGATTTTGCCTGTTTCTTTCCCTTTTTCTTTCCGTGGCTCTTAATATAACCATAATCAGAAAGTTCATCTTTGATCAGCTGCAGGTCTTTCTCATCTTCGGATAAAGAAAGAGCAGTAGAGATCGAATCGAGATGATCAAGATCAGCTTTTGTCTCAACGACAAGCTCAGAAAGAGCTTCATAAGTACGTTTTAGCTTATTATATTTTGCAAAAAACTTTTTGGAATTCTCCAAAGGAGTCTTTGTTGGATCAAGAGGGATCGTAATCTCTTCGTTTGTGTAATAATTCATGCAAGTTAAAGATTTTGCATTTGGCTCTAGTCCATATCCATATGTCTGTGTAAGTTCTCCATAAACTTTGAATTTCTCACGTTTCTCGGTATCCTTTAACTGACGAAGCTGCAGATCATATTTCTTGCTTGTCCTCTCAAGAGCAGTCTGCACAATCTTACGAAGGTCAGAAGATTTCTGCTTCATTCTTGTATATTTTTCCTTCTCAGAATAATACCCGATCAGCACGTCAAAAATAGAATCATATGTTTTCTCTGTACAGTCAGGATAAGAAGTTAAAGGAATACAAGAAAATTCCTTAGGTTCTTCCCCAGAATAAATGATATTTGGCTGATATGCCTCATCTTCTACAAGAGCATTTAATTTTACAAGCTGGCCATATAATCCAGCAGCACTATCATCGGTCAAAGAATCAGTAGATGCATTCCCATCGAGCCCTGCACGATAACAAAGTTCATTTGCAATTAAAGGACTCATACCTGTGATGGAAGTATAAAGTGCTTTACAAAGATTCAGTGGTTTGGTGATGATATGCTGATAAAAATTCTCCGTAGTCAGACTTGCTAAAGGATGTTTCCTTTTAGACGGTGGAAATGTGTAAGTACGTCCAGGTAAAACCTCTCTGACAGAACTGATATTTGCAGAGATGTGCTTGATACTATCTAAGATCACATCATCACTGTTTACAAAAATGATATTACTGTGTTTTCCCATGATTTCAACGATCAGACGTTTCTGACAGACATCTCCAAGCTCATCCAGATGCTCAATCTTAATTTCGATAATACGCTCAAAGTCAGGCTGTGTGATCGAAATGATCCTTCCACTGCTGATATGTTTACGAAGCAGCATGCAGAAATTTGGAGCCTGCATAGGGTTTGCTTTTCCTTCTTTCGATAAATAGACAAGAGGAAGAGAAGCACTGGCTGAGAGATGAAGTCTTGTTGTCAATCTCTCTTTTTTGATCACAAGCGTGATCTCGTCGGCCTCTGGCTGATAAATCTTATAGATTCTGCCACCAATGATCTGTTTATTAAGTTCTGATATAATATTTGAAATGACAAATCCGTCGAATGCCATGATAAATACCTCCTGGTAATAAAATCAGTTATCTAATTTAAAATAATAAGATAAATCCGTCAAACAATTATATCAGAAATTCGAAAAAGTATAAAGAAAAAACGATCAAATTCACAAATCATAGAAAGATAGTCGGGATTTTGTTGTAATTAAAATCATTTCTTATTATAATGAATATTAAGTGTACAATAAAATAATCTATGGAGGACAAGTCATTGAGAAAAGAAGCGTCAAAGAATGCATGGAAGCAGTTATACGACATTACATTAAAACTAGACAAATTAGAGCCTTGGAATTACCTTGGTGACACACAACTTGTAACCATTCAGCTAAAAGACAGAGAAGAACCTGTATTTTGCAGTGTGATGGGAAAATTCAGCGGAGAAAGAGGAATTGCAGTCTTTGATGGAGTTGAAGGCTTAGGAGATTTCTATATGATCCTTGGAAGTGAAGAAGGGGATCTTCCAGCACAGTATCTGATGGATGAACATTCAAGTCTTACATGTTTCTGGGGAAGCATGATGAATGTGCCAGATGAACAAAGAAAAGTTATCGATGAATTAGATATTCGTTTTAAGACGATCAGTGACTGGATTTACTTTGTTTCTTATAAGAAAGGTTACAAACCATATCAGTTAGATGAAGATGAAGTTGCACTTCTTATAGAAACTTATGAGAACCTGTATATGGTAGTGGAAGCAGTCAGACAGGGAGAATTAAACCCAGAGATCGAACAGGCAGAAGGTATCGTTCGCCGTTATAATACTGAAAATGATACTTGGGAAATGTTTGTAAAAGAAATACCAGAAGCTGAAAAAGAATTTCCGTCAGTGATGTTAGAAGATCAGGAATTAAAAGATGAATTAAAGAATCAAAAACAAATCGATCTTGAAGTGATTTTAGATTTTACTTATCTTCCAGTTATGGTAGAAGGGGAAGAAGAAGGGGAGCGTCCAAAGAATCCACTTTTATTTATGGCATATGATAATACCGATGGCGGTGTGATCACAATGGATATTTTAGAAGAGGGTGATGATGAGATCAGCAGAACATTAGGATTCTTTATCAGTTTTGTGCAGCAGAATGGAAGAATGAAGACGATCAAAGCAAGAAATCCATGGATTTTTGGAGCATTAGAGGATATTTGTGAATATTGCAGCGTGGACCTTGTATATGATCCGGTAGAGATCATGGATCAGGTGATCGAAGAAGTTATTTCTCAGTTGTAGGAATTTCATGTAACATATCAAAAGATGAATTAGAGTGAACGAGGTTGACAAATAAGTTAAGGATTGGTAAAATACAGATAATTTGATGTGCTACCTAAGTAGCACTTTAATTCGATAAAGTATCAAGGAGCGGCAAAAATATGAATAAAAAGAGAGTCCACACACCAGAAGGTGTCAGAGATGTATATGGAACAGAATATGGACAGCGAAGTAAGCTGAAAGCAAAATTAAACAAAGTCTTTGCATCTTACGGATATGAAGGGATCAGAACTCCAGGATTTGAATTCTTTGATGTATTTAACAGTGAAAAAGGAACCGTATCCGCAAGGGAGATGTTTAAATTCTTCGATAGAGAAGGAAATACCTTAGTTCTTCGTCCGGATGTCACACCATCCATTGCACGCTGTATCGCAAAGTATTTTAATGAAGAGAATATGGGAATCCGTTTATCTTATGCAGGAAATGTATTTTTAAATAACTCAAGCTATCAGTTGAAGTTAAAAGAAACATGCCAGTTAGGTGCAGAATTAGTCAATGATGCGTCTGTACAGGCAGATACAGAATCTATTGCAATGGCAATTGATTGTTTTCTGGCAGCTGGATTGACTGATTTCAGACTTTCTATCGGAGAAGTTGAATTCTTCAACGGATTGACACAGACGATCAAAGATGAAGAAGTCAAAACACAGCTTCGAGAGCTGATCTTAAATAAGAATTATTTTGGATTAATGGAATATGTAGAGACATTAGATCTGTCTGATAAGATCAAAGATGTATTTTTACATTTTAACGAACTGAATGGAGATGTAGCGATCTTAGATCAGGCAGAAGCAATGGTTGAGAATGAACAGTCTAAGAAAGCGATCAAAAGACTTCGCGATGTATATGGTATCTTAAAATTATACGGCAAAGAGCAGTATGTAAGTTTTGATCTTGGAATGTTAAATAAGCATAATTATTACACAGGAATCATTTTCAAAGGTTATACTTATGGAACAGGAGATGCAGTTCTAAAAGGTGGACGATATGATAATCTGATCGAACAGTTCGGAAAGAAAGCCCCATCAGTTGGATTTGCGATCGTATTAGATGAGCTGATGATGGCATTAAGCCGTCAGGGAATTCATATGGAAGCAGATCATATGGATACAATGATCATTTATAAAGAAGCAACAATGAAAGATGCGATCCTTCGAGCAGAAGAATTAAGAAAAGAAGGAAAGAAAGTCATCTTAGAGAGAAAGAATGATCTGTGCAGCAAAGCAGACTATGAAAGATTTGCTAAAGAGCATCGCCTCGGTGGAATTCTTTATTTCATCTAATCAACAAATCGAGCAAAAGAAGGGAAACAAAAGACCATGAGATATATTACATTTGCCCTGGCGAAAGGGCGCCTTGCAAAGAAAGCGATGGCTTTATTAGAAGAGATCGGAATCACATGCGAGGAAATGAAAGACGAGAAAACAAGAAAATTAATCTTCGTAAACGAAGAATTAAAATTAAAATTTTTCTTATCCAAAGCAAGTGACGTGCCAACTTACGTGGAATATGGGGCAGCTGATATCGGTGTTGTTGGAAAAGATACGATCCTTGAAGAAGGAAGAAATCTATACGAAGTATTAGACTTGAAATTTGGAGCTTGCAAGATGTGTGTGTGCGGACCCAAAGAAGCGAAGAAATATTTAAACAGTAATGAGATCATCCGTGTGGCATCCAAATACCCACATATCGCCAAAGAATATTTCAATAATCAGAAATTACAGACAGTAGAGATCGTTAAGTTAAACGGATCTGTTGAACTTGCACCGATCGTTGGATTATCAGAGGTGATCGTCGATATCGTTGAGACAGGAACAACCTTAAAAGAAAATGGATTGGAAGTCTTAGAAGAAGTTTGCCCATTATCAGCAAGAATGGTAGTGAATCAGGTAAGCCAGAAGATGGAACAAGAACGAATCAGCAAGATCATCGTTGCACTAAAGAAGATCTTGGATGAAAAAGAATAGTCCGGAGGAGAGAAATATGAGAATAGTAAAAGTTAACAAAGATTCCATTGCAAATATTTTATCAGATTTATTAAAGAGAAGTCCTACAAACTATGGGGATTTTCAGGATAAAGTCGATGCGATCATCAAAAATGTCAGAGATAATGGAGATAAAGCTGTCTTTGATTATACAGCACAGTTTGATAAAGCGGAGATCAACGCAGACAATATTTTAGTTACAGAAGAAGAAATTAAGGAAGCTTACGAAGAAGTGGACGATGAATTGATCAAAGTTATCCGCAAAGCGATCAAGAATATTCGTGATTTTCATGAAAAACAGATTCAGAAGAGCTGGTTTGAGACAAGAGAAGACGGAGTAATGCTTGGACAGAAAGTAACACCAATGGAAACTTGTGGTGTCTATGTACCAGGTGGAAAAGCAGTTTATCCATCTTCTGTTTTAATGAACATTGTTCCAGCACACGTTGCAGGAGTGAAAAATATCATCATGACAACACCTCCTGGAAAAGACGGAAAAGTTACAGCAAATACATTAGTTGCAGCGAAAGAAGCTGGAGCAACAAAAGTATATAAAGTCGGTGGAGCACAGGCAATTGCAGCGATGGCATTTGGAACAGAGTCTATTCCAAAAGTAGACAAGATCGTAGGACCTGGTAACATTTTTGTGGCTCTTGCCAAGAAAGCAGTTTATGGAAACGTAAGTATCGATTCCATTGCAGGACCAAGTGAGATCTTAGTGTTAGCCGATGAGACAGCGAATCCAAGATATGTGGCAGCAGACTTACTTTCCCAGGCAGAACATGATGAGATGGCAAGTGCAATCCTTGTTACAACAAGCGAAGAATTAGCACATAAAGTATCTGATGAGATTGACGGATTCTTAAATCAGTTATCAAGAAAAGAGATCATGGAGAAATCTTTAGATTCCTTCGGATATATTCTTGTTGCAAGCGATATGAAAGAAGCAATTGATACGGCAAACGCTATTGCGTCTGAACATATGGAGATCATGACAGCAAATCCATTTGATGTTATGACAAGGATCAAGAATGCAGGAGCAATCTTTATCGGAGCATACAGCTGTGAGCCTTTAGGAGATTATTTTGCAGGACCAAACCACGTACTTCCAACAAATGGAACAGCAAAATTCTTCTCTCCATTAAGTGTTGATGATTTCATCAAGAAATCAAGTGTCATCTACTATTCAAGAGAAGCCTTAGAGCCAGTACACAAAGACATCGAATTCTTTGCAAATCAGGAACAGCTGACAGCACATGCGAATTCCATGAAAGTAAGATTTGAAGATAACCAGGAAGGATAAAAATATGAGTAGAAGTGCATCAATTGAGAGAAATACAAGTGAGACAAAGATCAAACTTTCCATTGATCTTGATGGAAACGGAAATGGAAATATCCATACAGGGATCGGTTTTTTTGACCATATGTTAAATGCATTTGCACGTCACGGATTTTTTGATCTTGATGTGGAAGTTGAGGGAGATCTCTATGTAGACTGCCATCATACGATCGAAGATGTCGGAATCGTACTTGGAGAAGCAATCAGACAGGCCGTTGGAGATAAGAAAGGGATCAAACGTTATGGATCTTTCATGCTTCCAATGGATGAGACATTAATGTTATGTGCGATCGATCTGTCTGGAAGACCATATTTTGTGATGGATTGTGATTTTACGGTTGATCGCGTTGGAGAATTTGACACAGAGATGGTAAGAGAATTCTTTTATGCAGTATCTTACGGCAGCATGATGAATCTTCATTTGAAGAAATTACATGGAGAGAATAATCATCATATGATCGAAGCGGCATTTAAAGCATTTGCAAAAGCTTTGGATGAAGCAACCAGCATGGATCCAAGGATCACAGATGTACTTTCCACGAAAGGAGCCTTATAAGATGAGTAATGAGGCAAAACCATTAAACAGCAAGATGAGTTTTGATGAATTCAAATTAAACAGCGACGGAATGTTAACCGTTGTTGTACAGGATCATAAGACAAATGAAGTTTTGATGGTCGCATATATGACAAAAGAAGCATATGATAAGACGATCGAGACAGGGATTATGACTTATTACAGCCGAAGCCGTGATGAATTATGGATCAAAGGGGAGACATCTGGACATTATCAGTATGTCAAAGATTTATATATTGACTGCGACAGAGACACCTTACTTGCTAAGGTAAAACAGATCGGGGCTGCCTGCCATACAGGAAATTATTCTTGCTTCTACACAGATTTATTAGAAAAAGAAGATTAAGAACGTAATCTTTGTGAGAAAATATTTGTGTTTCTAAGTTCGATTTGGTATAATCGACTTTATAAGATAAGGAGGCAAGATTATGACAGCATTTTTATCAGAATTAGTCTCTTATGTATTGAAGTTTGCGATTCTTTTTGCATGCTCTGCGGCAGGAATTTATTTCGGAGTCGGTCGTGCGAAGGCAAAGAAGAAAGAATCATAAGATCATACATGATTAAGAGAAGATCATTTAGCTGCATGAGAATACAGGCTCATGCAGCTAAAAAGCCGTAAAGGCAAGGTCTTCTTAAATATAATGAAACGACACTAGGAGGATGAAACGTTGAGAGCATATGGAGTCAACGAACTCAGGAAGATGTATCTTGAGTTTTTCGAAAGTAAAGGACATTTAGCATTAAAGAGTTTTTCACTCGTGCCAAAGAATGATAACAGTTTATTACTGATCAACGCTGGTATGGCACCACTGAAACCTTATTTCACAGGACAGGAAGTACCACCAAGAACAAGAGTGACAACATGTCAGAAGTGTATTCGTACAGGAGATATTGAGAATGTTGGTAAGACAGCAAGACATGGTACATTCTTTGAGATGTTAGGAAACTTCTCTTTTGGAGATTACTTCAAACATGAAGCGATCGCATGGTCTTGGGAATTTTTAACAAAAGTGATTGGATTAGATCCTGACAGATTATATCCATCTGTATACGAAGATGATGATGAAGCATTCGAGATCTGGGAGAAAGAGATCGGAATCGCACCAGAGAGAATCTTCCGTTTTGGAAAAGAAGACAACTTCTGGGAGCATGGGGCAGGACCTTGTGGACCATGTTCAGAGATCTACTATGACCGTGGAGAGAAATATGGATGTGGAAGCCCAGACTGTACGGTAGGATGTGACTGCGACCGTTATATGGAAGTATGGAACAATGTATTTACACAGTTTGAGAATGATGGACACAACCATTATACAGAATTAGAGAATAAGAACATTGATACAGGTATGGGACTGGAACGTCTTGCAGTCGTTGTACAGGAAGTAGATTCTATCTTCGACGTAGATTCTATCAAAGCGATCCGCGATGAGATCTGTAAAGTTGCAGGAGTTACTTATGGTACAGACCACGAGACAGACGTATCGATCCGTGTGATCACAGACCATATTCGTTCTGCTACATTTATGTTGTCTGATGGTATTACACCATCCAACGAAGGACGTGGATATGTACTTCGCCGTTTGATCCGCCGTGCAGCAAGACATGGAAGATTATTAGGAATCGATCACCTGTTCTTAACAGATATCAGTAAAGTCGTGATCCGTGAATCCAAGGATGGATATCCAGAATTAGAAGAGAAAGCAGAATTTATCTTCAATCATTTATCTCAGGAAGAAAAACAGTTCAACAAGACAATCGATCAGGGACTGTCTATCTTAGCAGATATGGAAAAAGCTATGAACGAGAAAGGCAGCAAAGAACTTGCTGGTGCAGATGCGTTCAAATTATATGACACATATGGATTCCCATTAGATCTGACGATCGAGATCTTAGAAGAAAAGGGATTTACTGTAGATAAAGAAGGCTTTGAAAAGGAAATGCAGGTTCAGAGAGAGACTGCCAGAGCTGCAAGAAAGACAACAAACTACATGGGTGCAGATGCAACTGTATACGAACAGTTAGATCCAGCCATGACAACAAAATTCGTTGGATACGATGAACTTACTTGTGAAGGTGAGATCACAGCTATGACAACAGAGACAGAAGTTGTTTCAACTCTGAACAAAGGAGATAAAGGAACGATCGTCGCTGACCAGACAGCATTCTATGCTACAAGTGGTGGTCAGGAAGCGGATAAAGGAGTGATCATCAGTGGAGATGCATCTTTTGAAGTAGAAGATGTCATTAAATTATCCGGTGGTAAGTTTGGACATGTTGGACATGTAGTCGAAGGAACATTCAACGTAGGAGACAAAGCGGTCTTTACAGTGAATGAGAAGAACAGAGCATTAGGTGCAAAGAACCATAGTGCAACTCATTTATTACAGAAAGCATTAAGAGAAGTGCTTGGAACTCATGTAGAGCAGGCAGGATCTTTAAATAATGCGGAACATTTAAGATTCGACTTTACACATTTCTCACCGTTATCTGATGATGAGATCGCAAGAGTTGAGAAGATCGTCAACGAAAAGATCGCTCAGGATCTTCCAGTTGTGACAAAAATTATGTCTATGGAAGAAGCTAAGAAAACAGGAGCTATGGCACTGTTTGGAGAGAAATACGGAGACGAAGTACGTGTTGTATCCATGGGAGATTTCTCTGTAGAATTATGTGGTGGTACTCATGTGAAGAATACAGGAGCGATCACAGCATTCAAGATTTTATCTGAAACTGGTGTTGCATCAGGAGTTCGAAGAATCGAAGCAGTGACAGATCAGGGAGTATTTAACTACTACCATAAGCAGGAAGAAGAATTAAAAGAAGCAGCCAAAGCATTAAAAGCTACACCAGCAACACTGCTGACAAGAATTGAATCACTTCTTGCAGAAGTAAAAGAATTAAAGAGCGAAAACGAATCCTTAAAGAGCAAACTTGCAAAAGACGCTCTGGGAGATGTTATGGATCAGGTAGAAGAAGTAAAAGGAGTGAAACTTCTTGCAACTTCTATAGAAGACGTTGATATGAATGGACTTCGTGAACTTGGAGATAACTTAAAAGAGAAATTAGGAGAAGGTGTTATTGTCCTTGCTTCCCAGAAAGACGGAAAAGTATTCTTAGTTGCCATGGTAACAGACGAGGCACAGAAAGCAGGAGCACACGCTGGAAACCTGATCAAAGCGATCGCCGGATGCGTTGGAGGCGGCGGTGGAGGACGTCCAAATATGGCTCAGGCCGGAGGAAAGAATCCAGCCGGAATTCCAGAAGCAGTAGCAAAAGTAAAAGAAATTTTAGAAAGTCAAATTTCATAGTTGACAAAAATCTAAAATGTGATATACTAATCTAGTGCAAAAAATTAAAACCCAAACAGTCCTATGCACAAGTACAAGACTGGAGGGGAGGTCGGGAATAGAATGTCAAACGTAATCGTTAAAGAAAATGAATCTTTAGATAGCGCTCTTCGCAGATTCAAGAGAAACTGTGCAAAAGCAGGAATTCAGCAGGAGATTCGTAAAAGAGAACATTACGAAAAGCCAAGCGTAAGACGTAAGAAAAAGTCTGAAGCGGCTCGTAAGAGAAAATCTAAATAATTTTTACTTGATTGAAAAGATAAGCATCATTTACTTGGGAACAGGTATATGGTGCTTTTTTTCGGCATATATTAAACCAAATGCCACAAAAGGAGTTTTGCATGAAGAAGAAACCAAAAGAAGTGATTGCTAAAGGACTTTCTCTTCCAAGAGATGTGGTGTTTGGAGATTTCATTATAACCTTGACAGGAAACTGTGAAGCATACATAGAAAATTACAGGGGGATCGTATCATATGATGAGAATAAGATCTCCATTCAGGGGAATCATGTCGTATTAAATATCTGTGGATGTGATCTGGAGGTTGATTTTTACTCACAGGAATCAATGAAGATCAAAGGAAAGATCAAAAGGCTGGAATATGTATGATATTCTTTGAAAGGAGCATGAGAAATGCTTAAAATTCTGCACTTTATATTTGGAAGGCTGTATTTTCAAGTCAAAGGATATCAGACAGAGCGTTTTTTGAATCTCTGTGCAAAAAATCATCTTGTATTGTGGGAATTAAAACCAGTATCAGACGGCTATGTGTTTTTTATCAGACGAAGTTCTTATCAAATGTTGGAAGCATTAGCAGAGAAAGCAAATGTTGATCTTACATTACAAGGGCAAAAAGGACTGCCATATTTCTTAAAAGAACATAAAAAACGTAAAATATTATTTTTTTCCATGTGTTTGTGCGGTTTAATGATCCTTTCGCTGAGTCAGTTTTTATGGGAGATTACAGTTTCTGGAGGAGAAGTATATTCAGAAAGTGATATATTAAAGTATGTTACGGATAACTACTACCATATTGGAACATTAAAATACCAGATTGACTGTGATGCATTGGAAGACCATCTGAGGGAAGATTATGCTGAGATTGCGTGGGCATCCTGTTCGATTCAGGGAACAAGACTGCATATTGAGATAAAAGAAACTTTAGATCGTAAAACAAAGCAGAATCCAAAGAAACCATGTGATATCGTGGCAAATAAATCAGGGATCATTACAAAAATGGCGGTCAAAAGTGGAACACCGCTTGTAAGTGTTGGGGACAGTGTCAAAAGCGGAACAACTTTAATTTCTGGATTGATCTATTACTACAGTGATGATTTTACCGTGACACAGACGGATAAGATCAAAGCGGACGGAGAGATCGTGATGCGCACTAAAGAGGTGTACAACAATTCAATTCCCATGGAATATTACGAAAAGCTGATCACAGGCAAGAAAAAGAGCATCAAAAATTTATATTTTGGACAGTATCAATTCGATTTTCCCGAAAAGAAAAGACAGGATCATACAAATGTTATGACAAAGAGAAGATCATTAAAGATAGGGAAATCTTTTTATCTGCCCATTGGGATCACAATGCAGATAACTGAAAGATACAGGCCAAAGAAGAAAATCTTGACAAAAAAAGAAGCACAGTTAAAATTAAAAAAACAGCTGGAACGATATCTTATGAAGAAAGCAAAAGCAGGAGCAAAGATCGTTCACTGTGAAGGAAATTATAAAAAAAAGAACAACCGATATGAAGTTAAGGCATCGATCATCAAAGAAGAAAGTGTTGGAAAGATCCGAAATATCAAGAAATTAACAAAGAAACAAGAAGAAATGATCACACCAACAACAGCGCAGCAATAAATAAAAGTTATGAATCAGGCCATATGGATTTTGCCACTCAGGTTGAAAAACTTTGTAACAGATGGTAGAATACATAAGGAATATACACAAAGAAGGAGACTGAGAATTAGATGAATCCAGTTGAAATAGAAATGAATTTTCCGGCAGAACATGGCGGGAATGTATTCGGGCAGTTTGATGCCTATATGAAGAAAATCGAAAAAACACTGCATGTGAGTCTGATCCTGAGAGATGACCATTTAAAATGTATTGGAACACAGCAGGCAGTCAATCATGCGATCTCCGTGATCGATGAACTACTCGAATTATCCAAACGAGGAAATGTGATCACAGAGCAGAATGTAAACTATGCGTTATCGTTATCAATGGAAGAGAAATCTCCAAGTCTTTTGGAGCTTGATAAAGATGTTATCTGTCATACGATCCAGGGCAAAGCAGTCAAACCAAAGACTTTAGGACAGCAAAAATACGTCGATGCGATCAAGAATAAGATGATCACATTTGGAGTCGGTCCTGCAGGAACTGGTAAGACATATCTTGCAATGGCAATGGCAATCACAGCATTTAAGAATGATGAAGTCAGCCGTATCATTTTAACAAGACCAGCGATTGAGGCAGGAGAGAAGCTAGGTTTCTTGCCTGGAGATCTACAGAGTAAAGTTGATCCATATTTAAGACCATTATATGATGCATTATATGAGATCCTTGGGGCTGACGCATTTATGAAGAATATGGAGAAAGGCTTGATCGAAGTCGCTCCATTGGCTTACATGAGAGGACGTACACTGGATAATGCATACATTATCTTAGATGAGGCACAGAATACGACACCTGCTCAGATGAAGATGTTCTTAACACGTATTGGATTTGGGTCCAAAGCGATCATCACGGGTGACTTAACACAGAAAGACTTGCCATTTGACAGTATTTCAGGATTAGAAGAATCTCTAAGAGTGTTAAGAAAAGTTAAGGAGATCGGGGTCTGTGAGCTTACCAATAAGGACGTTGTCAGACATCCATTAGTACAGAAGATCGTTGCAGCATATGATCAATATGAAGCAGCCAGATCTGCGAAAAAGAATAAGAATAACAATAACAAAAAGAACAGAAGATAGGAATGTTATGAGTATTATAATCGAGAATGAATACGAAGGGGAGATCAATATCCCTTATGAGAAGATCGCACATGAAGTGATCGATGCAGCGATTGATTATGTGGACTGCCCTTATGAGTGCGAAGTGAATTTAATGCTAACCGATAATGAAACGATTCATGCGATCAACAAAGAACAAAGAGAGATCGACCGGCCAACAGACGTACTGTCTTTTCCAATGGCAGAATACGAAGAACCAGCGGATTTCTCAAAGATTGAAGAAGATCCGATGGCATTTGATCCAGAGAGTGGTGAATTTCTGCTTGGAGATATCGTGATCTCCATGGACAAGGTATGGGAACAGGCTGAGAATTATGGACACAGCAGGGAGAGAGAATATGCCTTTTTGATCGCTCACAGTATGTTACATCTGTTTGGATATGACCATATGGAAGAGGAAGAACGAAAAGATATGGAAAAACGTCAGGAAGAGATTTTGACAAAGACGAAATATACAAGAGATGAAAGAGGTTTAGTATGAGTAAAAGCAGCAAAAACTCATTTTTAATGCAAGGAATGATCTTAGCCGCAGCATCCATTGTCTGCCGTGTGATCGGATTATTATATCGTAGTCCACTGTTTGGGATCATCGGCGAAGAAGGTATGGGATACTATTCTTATGCGTATAATATCTACAATATCATCCTGCTGATCGCATCCTTTAGTATTCCACTTGCGGTATCCAAATCAATTTCTGCAAGACTTGCGAAGAAAGAATATATCAATGCTCAGAGAATCTTCTATGGAGCATTAGTTTATGCAGTTGTCGTTGGAGGTATCGCGTCCATGATCGCATATTTTGGAGCACCAACCTTTGTCGGACATCAAAAAGGAGCAACACTTGCCCTTCAGGTCATTTCCCCAACGATCTTTTTCTCTGGAATTCTTGGAGTGCTTAGAGGATATTTTCAAGGACATAATACCATGGTGCCAACATCCATTTCCCAGATCATTGAGCAGATCTTGAATGCGATCTTTAGTATTTTGATGGCATATGTACTGATCTTACCATATCTGCCATCAAATAAGATCACATATGAGATTGCAAGACATGGGGCAGCAGGTAGTGCAATCGGTACAGGAGTCGGTGTTTTAACAGGATTGATCTTCTGCTTTATCATTTATCGTGCATACCAGCCAAAGGTCAAGATTCAGATGAAACATGACCGTACAAAATATATTGAATCTTATGGAAATATCTTAAAGATCTTATTATTAACGATCACACCGGTTATCTTTAGTACAGCAATCTATAACTGTAGTGCAACGATCGACCAGACGATCTTTAGTAATATCTTAGTAGGAAAAGGAATTACGGCGAAAGTAGTTTCAGGATTTTATGGTTTGTTCAGCAGTCAGTATAATGTGTTGATCAATGTTCCAGTTGCGATGGCATCTGCACTTTCCAATGCGATCGTGCCAAATGTTTCTGCAGCTTATGCGTTAGGCAAGAAGGACGATATGAACGACAGTATCCAGATGGCGATACGTTTTACGATGATGATCGCGATCCCATGTGCGGTTGGACTAGGTGTGTTGAATAGTTCGATCAATGGATTGATCTTCGGTGCAACATATGCCAAGGGATTAGGAGCTGCCATGCTTCGGATCGGTGCAGTTTCCGTTATTTTCTACTGCCTGTCAACGTTGACAAATGGTATCTTACAGGGAATGGGAAAGATGAGAGTGCCAGTCAGACATTCTGCGATTTCCGTTGTGGTCAATATCGTTGTATTAGGGCTTTTATTAACATACACAGATTGTAAAACATATGGATTGGTATTTGCGACTATGGCATTTTCCCTTGTGATGTGTCTGTTAAATGCACACTCCATCAAGAAATACACAGGTTTTCATCAAGAGATCACAAAGACATTTATCAAGCCTGCATTAAGTGCAGTAGTCATGGGTGTTGTCTGTTTTCTGATTCAGTATGCGGTTCAAAGCGTTCTTCCATTCGGGCGAGTATGCTTTGCGGTCTGCGTGATCATTGCAGTGCCAGTTGGAGCATTGATCTATTTTGCAGCGATCATTAAGTTAAGAGTATTTACAGAAGAAGAACTTACTAAGATTCCAAAAGGAAATCTGATCGTCAGATTAGCAAAGAAATTACATTTGCTGTAAGGATCGTAAGGGCTTCCATTTATAAAAGGAAGAAAAAGTCCAGATCTGCTATGATTTGGGCTTTTTGTATAAATTCCCTTATCTTTGGTAACAATATAGCCAAAGGAGGGTTGCATTATGAAGAAGATCAATCGATTTTTGATGATATATATGGTTGTGATCACAGTTTTGTGCATCTGTATGTGTTATCTTGCATTCTCAGCAAATGAAAAGAAGGACAACCTCAAGGAAGTTCGTTCTCAGATAACAACAACAGCTGAAAAAAAACAGACCAAAGCAGTCAAGAAGGTTAAGGCAACGTACAGTCTGAAGATTCTTGATGGAAGTCTGGCTGTGATCAATAATAAGACCAAAGAAGTTTTTGAATATACAGATATGAAGAAAGAGAATCTGCCAGCAGACATCAAAAATATGCTGAAAGAGAATTTTATCTTTGAAAACAGAGAAGAAGTATATCATTTTCTGGAATCATACAGTAGTTAAAATAAAAATTTGGAGAAAAATAACGAATGAAATATGATGTGATCATCGTTGGAGCAGGGGCTTCTGGTATGATGGCAGCGATCACAGCAGCTAGTCATCATAAGAAAGTTCTCTTGCTTGAACGGATGGATAAATTAGGAAAGAAAATATTAGCAACGGGAAATGGAAGATGCAATCTGTCAAATGCTTACATGGACGAGAATTGCTACAGAGGGCAGAGACCTTCCTTTGCCTATCCGATGATCGAGGAATTTGGATTAGAAGATCTCATTCAGTTCTTTGAATCTCTCGGAATGCTTGTGACAGAGCAAAATGGATATTATTATCCTGCATCTTTGCAGGCAGCAACTGTTGTTGATACATTGACACAGAAATTAAAGCATCTGCACGTGGATATTCTGACAGAATTTGAAGTCACGAAAGCAGAGAAACGTAAGTCCACATTTTATGTCTATGGAAATGACAAATGTTTTCAGTCAAGCAATCTGATCCTTGCAACTGGTGGATGTGCACAGCCAAACTTAGGAAGCAACGGAAGTGGATACAAGCTTGCCAAAGACTTTCATCATAAGATCACGGATACATTCCCGTCTTTGGTAGGATTAGAAGCAGAAGGAAAATATTTAAAAGACACCTCGGGAGTTCGAAATGTCAGTAATGTCAGCGTCTACGCGAATAATGAATTGATCGCCAAAGAACATGGAGAAGTTCAGTTTACAAAATATGGGATTTCAGGGATCCCGATTTTCCAGATCAGTCATTTTGCGATCGAAGCATTAAGAAGAAAGAAAAAAGTAAAAATCTATTTAAATCTCATGCCACAGATGGTAACCTTAGAAGAAACAACAGAAGTATTCTTAAAGAGCTGCAATTATAAGACAGTCGAAGAATTCTTCCAGGGATTTTTAAATAAAAAACTAGTATATGCAATCTTACAGAGATTAAAGATTGATCCAAGAAAACCAGTTGCTCAGATATCCAGGAAAGATCTTAACAGGATCTTAGATATGATCCAACACTTTGAAGTTGAGATCAAAGGATATAAAGGATATGATATGGCACAGGTAACAGCCGGAGGCGTATCCACAAAAGAAATCATACAAGGAACATTAGAATCAAAGTTATTAGAAGGGCTTTATGTTGTTGGTGAATTACTAGATGTCGATGGAACATGCGGAGGGTACAACCTTCAGTGGGCATTTACATCTGGATACATCGCTGCAAGCCAGATAGGAAGACAATGATAAGAATCAACCAGATCAAGCTGCCGATCGATCACAAAGAGGCAGCACTTGAGAAGAAGATAAAAAAAGCATTACATAATACAGAATATAAACAATACAAGATTGTAAAACGGTCTATTGATGCGAGGAAAAAAGAAGAATTATCTTATGTGTATGCAGTTGATGTGACATTAGGTAAGGGTCAAGAAGAGAAATTCCTCAAAAAGAACAAGAATCGTAATATCATGGCAGTAAAAGAAAAGAAGTTTGAATTTCCAGAAAATCAACGGGAATTTAAATATCCACCGGTTGTGATCGGAATGGGACCGGCAGGTCTGTTTGCAGCACTGATGCTTGCAAGAGCCGGATTACATCCGATTGTCTTAGAACGAGGGAAAGATGTCACAAACCGTATGAAAGATGTAGAACATTTCTGGGAGAGTGGTGAACTGAATCCTGAATCCAATGTACAATTTGGAGAAGGAGGAGCAGGAACATTTTCAGACGGAAAACTAAATACCTTAGTAAAAGACAAATTCGGAAGGAATAGATTCGTCTTAGAAACTTTTGTAGAACATGGTGCACCAGAAGAGATCTTATATGAAAATAAACCACATATCGGAACGGATCTTTTAAGAAATGTCGTTGCAGGGATCAGAGAAGAGATCAGATCTCTTGGCGGAGATGTCCGTTTTGAGGCGAAAGTGACAGATTTCGTGATCCAGGATGGAAAATTAACAGGGCTGATCATCAATGATAAAGAAGAAATTAAAACAGAAGCAGCGATCTTAGCACCGGGACACAGTGCCAGAGATACATTTAAGGTCTTATCAGATCGTGATCTGGAAATGAATCCTAAAGCTTTTGCGATCGGACTTCGTGTGGAACACCCGCGTGAGATGATCGACCATTCGCAGTATGGAAAGGGAGCAGATCAATATGATCTTCCAGCTGCATCATACAAACTAACATATCATGCAAACAATGGAAGAAGTGTGTATTCCTTCTGTATGTGTCCGGGAGGTTTCGTGGTCAACGCGTCTTCAGAGCCAGAACGATTGACGGTCAATGGAATGAGCAATCACGATCGAGCAGCAAAGAATTCCAATAGTGCGATCATTGCAAGTGTTACACCAGAGGATTTTGATGGAAATGACGCATTAGCAGGCGTAAGATTTCAGCAGAAATGGGAAGAAAAAGCTTTTAGCGAAGGAAAAGGAAGAATCCCGGTTCAGACATTAAAAGATTTCAGAGAAGGAAAGATTACAGAATCCTTTGGCGAGATCACACCGAATACCAAAGGATTGACAAGTTTTGGAAACTTAAGAAACTGTCTTCCAGAACCGGTCAGTGAAGCGATTTCGGAAGGAATGCAATATTTTGATACAAAGATCAAAGGATTTAATCGAGAAGATACGATTTTGTGCGGAATTGAAGCAAGAACATCTTCTCCGTTAAGAATCGAGAGAGATCAAGGATTTGAGAGCAATATCAAAGGAATCTACCCATGCGGAGAGGGAGCAGGTTTTGCTGGCGGCATCACTTCTGCGGCAATGGATGGAATTAAGGTTGCACAAGCCCTCGTTACAGTGTAAAATACCTTTCAAGGAGTGAATGTAAAATGAATAATCGTGAAAAACTAAAAGATAAACAAAGAATTGTCGTCAAAGTAGGTACATCTTCTTTGATCCATAAAGCAACAGGAAACATCAATTTATTCCGATTAGAGAAATTAGTTCGTGTTTTAACAGACTTACATAACAGTGGAAAAGACGTGATCCTGGTATCTTCAGGAGCGATCGGTGTAGGATTTAAAGCCCTGGGATTAGAAAACCGTCCGACATCCCTTCCAATGAAGCAGGCATGTTCTGCTGTAGGACAGGGACAGTTAATGATGATCTACCAGAAACTGTTTGCTGAATACAATCAGGGATCTGCACAGATTCTGATCACAAAAGAGACGATGCTCAATGACGAGAGAAGATATAACGCCAAGAATACATTTGAAGAATTACTAAAACTCGGCGTGATCCCGATCGTAAATGAAAACGATACGGTATCGACAGAAGAGATCGAGTTTGGTGACAATGATACCTTATCTGCTGTCGTAACAGCGGTTGTACAAGGTGATCTATTGATCCTCCTGACAGATATTGACGGACTTTATACGGATGATCCACACAAGAATCCACTGGCCAAACTGATTCCTGAAGTACCGGTCTTAGATGAAAAGATCGGAAGAATGGCAAAAGGAGCTGTAACTAAGGTCGGAACTGGTGGAATGGAAACGAAGATCGCAGCAGCCAATATCGTAACAGATGCTGGAGCAGATATGGTGATCGTAAACAGCAATAACTTAAACAACGTCAATAAAGTTGTTGCAGGAGAAGAGATTGGAACATTATTCTTAGCACACAAACGACCAGACTTTGATTTCAAGAAATATTTAACAGAACGCCCATATTTTAAGGCATAATAAGATAAAACAATGTATTATATAGAAAGGAAATATTACAGATGAAAGAAAAAGATATTCAAAGAATTAATGAATTATACAATCTGGATAAATCCATTGGGTTAACACCAGAACAGAAAGAAGAACAGAGAAAATTAAGACATGAATACATCCAGTCTGTTCGTGCAAACTTAAGAGCGCAGCTTAATAATGTAAGTATTAAAAATGAAGATGGATCGATCACTCCATTAAAACCAAAAGGATTAAACTAAAGCAGATAAAACAGATGGAGATAGATGCAAACCGCACCGAAAAGGAGGCATTCATAATGTTAGAACAACTAGGAAAACAGGCAAAAGAAGCATCGATAATTCTTGGAAAAGCAGGGATTGAAGATAAGAATGAAGTATTAAGAGAAGCAGCCAAATGTCTGGTACAGAATCAGGAATATATCTTAAGTGAGAATTATAAAGATGTAGAGAATGCAAAAAGCAATGATATGAGCGAGGCGTTGATCGATCGTTTATCCCTGAATCCTGACCGTATCGAAGCAATGGCAGAAGGACTTCGTCAGGTAGCTGAACTACATGATCCAATTGGTTCTGTAGAACATATGCAGAAAACACCGAATGGACTTTTAATCGGTAAGAAAACAGTACCATTAGGAGTTGTCGGTATCATCTACGAATCAAGACCAAACGTAACAGCAGATGCATTTGCACTATGTTTTAAGACAGGAAATGCATGCCTTCTTCGTGGTGGAAGTGATGCGATCAATTCAAATCTTGCGATCACAAATGTGATCCAGAGTGCACTAGAATCCTGCAATATGCCAAAATACAGCATTCAGCTGCTGACAGATACAAGCCGTGAGACAGCTACGAAGATGATGCAGTTAAATGAATACTTAGATGTTCTGATCCCAAGAGGTGGTGCAGGACTCATTCAGAGTGTTGTAAAGAATTCTACAGTGCCAGTGATCGAGACAGGAACAGGAAATTGTCATGTATACGTAGATGAATTTGCCCAGAAAGACATGGCAGTTAACATCATCATCAATGCAAAGACACAGAGACTTGGAACATGTAATACATGTGAATCTTTAGTATTACATAAGAACATCTTGGAGAGTCACGGTCCAGCGATCATCGATGCTTTATTAGAAAAAGGAGTACAGGTACGTGGAGATGAGAGAGTTTGTACTTTAAATGACCAGGTCATCCCTGCAACAGAAGAAGACTGGGGAACAGAATACTTAGATTCTATCATCTCTGTGAAAACTGTTGACAGCTTTGACGAAGCAGTGGCACATATCAATCATTATAATACGGGGCATTCGGAAGCAATTGTCACGGATTCTTACCAGAATGCACAGGAATTCTTAAATCAGATCGATGCAGCAGCCGTTTATGTTAATGCATCCACGAGATTTACCGATGGATTTGAGTTTGGATTCGGAGCAGAGATCGGAATCAGTACCCAGAAGATTCATGCCAGAGGACCAATGGGATTAGATGCACTGACAACCAGCAAATTTATTATTTATGGAAATGGACAGATCCGTAAATGATAGAATATAAAAGCCAGAATTGTAAATTATTTCAGAATCTTAAGAAAATCTGCAGTAAAACATAGAATTTTGTATGCAAATGCAAAGAAATTGTTAAAAAAACATTGAAAAATAAAAAAGACTATGGTATTATAAGTCTTGTGTTCAAAGGAGTTTTCATTTTATGAGAACTCTTTTTTTTCGCAATGGAAAAAAATGTAAAGAAGAAAGGAAGGCTTAAAATGGCATTGTTTACATTTAGCGGCGGTGTTCATCCGGCAGATGGTAAAGAATTTGCAAAGAATTCACCAATCACCGAATACCTGCCAAAAGGAGATGTTGTTTTACCTTTAGGTCAGCACATCGGTGCTCCTGCACAGCCAATCGTTAGCAAGGGAGACCAGGTGTTAGTAGGCCAGAAGGTGGCAGAAGCTGGAGGATTTGTATCCGCGAATATTTTCAGCTCTGTTTCAGGAACTGTAAAGGCGATCGAGCCAAGAATGACTCCAGCAGGAGCAAAAGTTAACTCTATCGTAATTGAGAATGATGGAGAATTCAAAGAGGCTGCCTTTGAGGCAAAACCTTATGATCAGATGTCTAAAGATGATGTTTTAGCAGCGATCAAAGAAGCTGGAATCGTAGGACTTGGTGGAGCCGGATTCCCAACACATGTGAAATTAGCGCCAAAAGATCCAGATGCGATTGAATATATCATCGTAAATGGAGCTGAGTGTGAACCTTATATCACAGGTGACTACCGCATCTTAATGGAGACACCAGAACTTTTAATTGAAGGATTAAATATCGTACTTGATATGTTCCCAAAAGCAAAAGGTATCATTGGTATTGAAGATAATAAAAAAGATGCAATTGCTAAAGTAGAAGCATTAGTAAAAGGTGATGCAAGAATCAGCGTTGCTACATTAAAGACAAAATACCCACAGGGTGCAGAACGTTCTTTGATTTATGCAACAACAGGAAGAAGCATCAACTCTAGCATGTTACCAGCAGATGCAGGATGCATCGTAGATAACGTAGCTACGATCGTAGCGATCAAAGAAGCTGTCAAAGATGGTAAACCATTATACGAACGTGTTGTGACAGTTACTGGAGATGCGATCAAGAATCCAAGCAACTTTAAAGTACGTACAGGAACAAACGTACAGGAACTGATCGAAGCAGCCGGTGGATTTAAGACACAGCCTGAGAAGATCATTTCTGGTGGACCTATGATGGGTATGGCAATGTTTACAACAGATGTACCAGCTGTCAAAACATTCTCATGCTTCTTAGCATTCACAAAAGATGAAGTTGCTGCGAACCAACCAAGCAATTGTATTCGTTGTGGAAGATGTGTGAGCGTCTGTCCACAGAAGCTGATGCCAGCAAAATTATCTGTATTAGCAGATCATAATCAGTTTGACGAGTTTGAGAAACTTTATGGAGCAGAATGCGTTGAGTGTGGATCTTGTTCATTTGTATGTCCAGCAAAACGTAACCTTGCACAGTCCATGAAGACAGGTCGTAAACAGGTATTAGCTAACCGTAGAAAGAAATAAAGGAGAGATACATATGAGCGAAACATTATATCATGTGTCAGCCAATCCTCATGTAAGAGATAATGGCTCAACACAAAAGATTATGTTAGATGTTATCATCGCATTACTACCCGCTACAATTTTTGGTATCTATATCTTTGGAGCATCTGCGGCACTGACAGTTGCAATTTCTGTTGCTACCTGTGTTGTCGTTGAGTATATTTACCAGAAACTTATGAAACAGCCAATCACTGTAGGTGACTTAAGTGCGGCATTGACCGGACTGTTACTTGCATTAAACTTACCATCAGGAGCACCATTCTGGATGCCTATCCTTGGTGGAATCTTTGCGATCATCGTTGTAAAACAGGTGTTCGGTGGATTGGGACAGAACTTTATGAACCCAGCCCTTGGTGCAAGATGTTTCTTAATGATCTCATTTGCAGCAAGAATGACAACATTTACATATGATGGTGTAACAACAGCAACACCACTTGCTGTTATGGAACAGGGAAAAAGCGTAGATGTTATGAAATCATTCTTAGGATTCGTTCCTGGAACAATTGGTGAAACATCTGCATTATTACTGATCATCGGTGGAGCATACTTAGTATTTAAGAAAGTCATCTCTCCGATCATCCCATGTGTTTATGTTGCAGTTGTAGCAATCTTCGTACTGATCTTCGGTGGTCATGGATTTGATTTATCTTACATGGCAGCACAGATCTTCAGTGGTGGATTAATGTTAGGTGCGATCTTCATGGCAACAGACTACGTAACATCTCCAATTACAAAGAACGGAAAGATCATCTATGCGATCGTTCTTGGTATTTTAACTGGATTATTCCGTCTGTTCGGACCAATGGCAGAAGGTGTATCTTACTCAATCATCATTGCAAACTTATTAGTTCCACTGATCGAGAGAGTGACAGTACCAACTCCATTTGGAATCGTAAAAAAAGGAGGTAAGAGCAATGAATAAGAATCTCGTAATGGATTGTATCAAATTATGTGTGATCACATTAATTGCAGGACTCCTTTTAGGTATCGTATATAATGTAACAAAAGCACCGATCGCCGCACAGGAAGAAAAGACAAAACAGGAAGCTTACAAAGCCGTATTCAAAGATGCAGCGAAATTCGATACAGTAAAATTAGACCAGAAAGACGTAGCAGCTGTCTTAAAGAAAAATGATCTTGGACAGAACACGATTTCTGAAGTTGTAAAAGCAGTTGACAAAAACGGAAAAGAACTTGGATACGTATTCTCTGTAACAAACCCAGAAGGATACGGTGGAGATGTATCTTTATCTGTAGGTGTTAGAGATGATGGAACAGTCAATGGTTATGAAACATTATCCATCAGCGAAACAGCTGGTTTAGGTATGAAAGCCAAAGAACCAGAATTCAAGAGTAACTTTAAAAACAAAAAAGCAGACAAATTTGAAGTTGTAAAAGATGGATCTGGTAAGAACGATGATTCTAAAGTAGATGCCATCAGTGGTGCAACGATTACTAGCCGTGCTGTCACAAGTGCAGTTAACAGCTGTGTTGCATATTCAAAGAGCCTGAAGGGAGGTAATTAAACATGAAACCAAATCCAATGGAACGATTGATTAATGGTATCGTAAAAGAAAACCCTACCTTCGTCTTAATGTTAGGTATGTGTCCTACATTAGCAGTAACAACATCTGCGATCAACGGTGCAGGAATGGGACTTTCAACAACAGCCGTATTAATGTTTTCTAACATGATCATTTCAGCATTAAGAAATGTCATCCCTGATCGTGTACGTATTCCAGGATATATCGTAGTTATCGCATCTCTGGTAACAATCGTACAGTTCCTATTACAGGGATATGTTCCAGCAGTTAACGACGCATTAGGATTATACATCCCACTGATCGTAGTAAACTGTATCATCCTTGGACGTGCAGAATCCTTTGCAGCAAAGAACGGACCGATCAACTCCTTCTTTGACGGACTTGGAATGGGACTTGGATTTACTGTAGCCTTAACAATTTTAGGAGCATTCCGTGAATTATTAGGAGCAGGTCAGATCTTCGGAATGCAGGTAATGCCATCTGCATACGAACCAATCACAATCTTTATCCTGGCACCTGGAGCATTCTTCGTACTTGCATGCTTAGTAGCGATCCAGAATAAAGTTAAGAGCAAAAAACCTAAAAAAGCCGGAGAAGTACAGAGCGGTGGATGCGGAGATTGTGCTCACTGCGGAAACAGCGCTTGCGGTTCCAGAAGCTTTTTTGATACAACTGTAGATGACAAATAAGGAGGATTAAGATGAAAAGTTTACTGTTAATTGCCATCGGTTCAGCGCTGGTAAATAACGTCGTATTAAGCCAGTTCCTTGGTTTATGTCCTTTCCTTGGAGTTTCTAAGAAAGTTGAGACAGCAGCCGGAATGGGTGCAGCCGTTCTCTTCGTTATTACTATCGCATCAGCAGTTACAAATTTAATTTATACATTTTTATTAGTACCAACAGATTTAACATACTTAAATACGATCGTATTTATCCTGGTAATCGCAGCATTAGTACAGTTCGTAGAAATGGTATTAAAGAAATCTATGCCAGCATTATATGAATCTCTGGGAGTATTCCTTCCACTGATCACAACAAACTGTGCAGTTCTTGGTACAGCATTAACAAACGTACAGAACGACTATAGTTTCATCGCCAGCGTAGTCAATGGTATCGGTATCTCTTTAGGATTCCTGATCGCTATTGTTATCCTTGCTGGTATCCGTGAAAAGATGGAATACAACAACATCCCAGAATCTTTCAAAGGAATGCCTATCACACTGTTAACAGCAGGATTAATGGCAATCGCATTCTTCGGATTCTCAGGACTTATTTAGGAGGTAAAGAAGATGAATATATCAGCAATTTTACTTGCCATGGTTGTTGTCGGAGGAACCGGTTTGCTTATCGCAATCTTACTGGGAATTGCCTCAGAGAAATTTAAAGTTCCTGTAGACGAGAAGGAAGTAGCCATCCGTGCAGAACTTCCAGGAAATAACTGTGGTGGTTGTGGATACGCAGGTTGTGATGGACTTGCAAAAGCAATCGCAAATGGAGAAGCACCAGTGAACGGCTGTCCAGTTGGTGGAGCAGCTGCAGCTGAGAAGATCAGTGCGATCATGGGTGTAGAAGCAGGAGAATTCGTGAAGAAAGTCGCATTCGTAAAATGTGCCGGAACTTGCGAAAAAGCATCTGACAAATACCAGTACTCAGGAGTTCAGAGCTGTATCGAAGCGATGAACGTACCAGGTGCAGGACCAAAAGGATGCGAATTTGGATGTATGGGATTTGGAAGCTGTGCAGCAGTATGTCCAGAAAATGCGATCTCTATCGTGAACGGAATCGCTCACATCGATGAAGAAGCATGTGTAGGATGTGGAAAATGCGCAGAAACATGTCCAAAAGCATTGATCGACCTTGTACCAGAAAACAAGAAAACAAGAGTACAGTGCAGCTCTAAAGAATTCGGTAAAAACGTTATGTCTGTATGTAAAGCAGGATGTATCGGATGTAAAGCATGCGAAAAAGTATGCCGTCTTGGAGCGATCAAAGTTGAAAACAACATCGCACAGATTGATTATGATAAATGTGTAGGTTGTGGATTATGTGCAGGTAAATGTCCAAAAGGAATCATTACAGGAAAGAAATTAGTTCCTAAGAAACCAGCACCAAAGAAAGAAGCTTAATCTTTCTTTATATCATTATAATAATAAAGAAGCAGGAGATTCGAGAGATCAGAATCTCCTGCTTTTTTCTGCTTCTATTCATGGAAAAAAAGAATACTATTATAATAGGAAGAAAAAGGATTCCTGACATGAAATTTCTCGAACTTCGGCAAAAAGATGTGATCAATTGTAATACAGGAGAATGTTTAGGCTTTGTCCTAGACCTCGAATTTGAAATCCATACGGGTAAGATTTGTTATCTGATCGTTCCCAAAACAACGAAGATGCTCATATGCGTTGGCAAGAATAAAGTTTACAAAATCCCCTACAAATGCATTGTAAGGATCGGCAGAGATACGATTCTAGTCGATATCAACGAAAAAGAATGCCTGAAATAAAAGAAAAGCTTTCTTTTCTACAAAAAAAATGATATACTTCAAGCAGTAAAAACACGGAGGTACAAGAAGATGAGATGCCCATATTGTGGAAGTGAGAATTCCAGAGTCGTAGATTCCAGACCGGCAGAAGACAACAATGCGATCCGTAGAAGAAGACAATGTGACGAATGCGGAAAACGTTTTACAACTTATGAGAAGATAGAGACAGAACCGTTGAGTGTCATCAAGAAAGACAAGACACGACAACTCTATGATCGAAACAAGATCCGGAATGGAATCGTACAATCCTGTCACAAACTCCCAGTATCCATGGGGCAGATCGAAGCAGCGATCGATGAGATCGAGACAAAGATCTATAACATGGGAACAAGAGAAGTTGAAACATCTGTGATCGGAGAGATGGTCATGGACAAATTAAAGGATTTAAATGAAGTTGCATACGTAAGATTTGCAGCCATTTACCGTGAATTCAAAGATGTGAACACATTTATGAGTGAATTAAAGAAATTATTAAAATAATCACAATTGTTTTGAATAAACAAGATTGTAAAAATATTACTTTTGTGATAAACTAACCATATCATTTTGAAACCAGCTTCCTTTTTGAGAAGAGAAGGAGTTGAGTATTATTTATCAGGAAGTAATCACAGGAATCATCAGTGGAGTGAGTGGAAAGCTCATCCACGTAGAAGTAGAGATCAGAAACGGCCTGCCATATTTTACAATGGTAGGCTATCTTTCCAAAGAATCTATGGAAGCAAAAGAGCGGGTTGCATCAGCACTGCGCTCCATCGGCCATCCCTTACCGTCGATGAAGATCACCGTTAATTTATCCCCAGCCAATATAAGAAAGAACGGAACCGCGTTCGATTTCCCGATCGCCGTGGCCTTTTTAGGATGCCTGAATTTAATCGATGCAAGCAAGTTAGATGACATCTGTATCATGGGAGAATTAGGACTAAACGGCAAGATCAGAGGTGTAGGAAACTGTCTTCCGATCGTTTTAGAAGCAAGAAAACAAGGAATTCACAAGTTCTTTGCGGCAAGTGAAGATGAGAATTCTCTAAGAGGGATTGAAGATATCGAAGTGGTATTTATGGACAGTTTACAGGATGTCCTGGACTATTTTCATGGAACATATCATCAAAAAAGTTGCAGAAGTGCAACAACTTATCAAAAGGAAGAGTCAGAAGAAGACTTCAGTGACATTATCGGACAACAACATTTAAAAAGAGCGATGGAGATCGCGGTCACTGGAAGACATCATCTATTGATCATTGGTTCCCCAGGTTCAGGAAAAACAATGGCAGCCAGAAGGATCCCGACCATTCTTCCACAACTATCAAAAGAAGAGAAGATGGAAGTTCAGTCAATCTATGATGCCACAGGAATTCCAAGGTATTTAGAAGATGATACCCGACCATTTCGCCAGCCACATCCAATGATCCCGAAAGCCGCATTCCTTGGAGGCGGCAAGACGCCGACGGCAGGAGAGATCACATTAGCACATCATGGCATTTTATTTCTGGACGAATTTATGGAATTTAAAACAGAATGTATCGAAGCACTCAGACAGCCATTGGAAGATGGAACGATCGATATCACCAGAAATGGGATTTACCACAAGTTTCCGGCAGACTTTCAACTGATCGCAACCATGAATCCATGTCCTTGCGGTTATGGATTGGAAGATGGGATCTGCCGATGTACTTATCATGAAAAAAAGCGTTATCTAAAGAAATTGTCCGGTCCGATCTTAGACCGTTTTGACATGGTCCTATGTTTAAGTAAAAAAGAGGCTGATACACAGAAGATACAAAAAGAGAGTCAAGAAACATCCCATCAGATCAAAGAACGCATCGAAACAACCATACAAAGAGAAAAAAAGTTATTAAAAAACTATCAATGCAGTGATACCAGCCATTTAAGTCACATACAGTTAAACAAGCTCCTTCATTTATCCAAAGAATGCAAAGAGATTTTAGATATTGCCTATCGATCTGGCAAGATCACAAGGCGAGGAATGGATAAGATTTTAAAAGTAGCACTGACGATCATGCTTATGGAAAATGAATCAGAGATTAAACCAATCCACCTGATGGAAGCCATGACCTTCAGAAATACAGGATTTATCAAAGAGGTGCTTGAATATGGAAGATAAATTATATTGGTACTGGCTATGCGGAAAAGTCCGATTGCCGATCAAGAAGCAAAAAGAATTGATGGATATCTTCATTCATCCAAAAGAACTCTATAAGATCAACCCAGCAATCTTAAAAGAACACATGACACAACTTGAATATGATCGTTTCGTTCATTCAAGAGATGAAACAGCGATTCAGAAAGGCTATGAAGCCTTGCATCGTGAAAATATCCGTTTTATCATTCAAAAAGAAGCTGCTTACCCGAATCGATTGAGGAAGATCTACGATGCTCCGTATGGGATTTTTCAAAAAGGTCAGCCATATGAAGAAAAAGAACTGTCAATAGCAATCGTTGGATCAAGATATCCGACAACTTATGGATTCGAAATCTCAAAAAAGTTCGCAAAAGAGCTGGCTCAGCAAGGCGTACAGATTGTAAGTGGACTCGCAAGGGGCGTAGATGGGACGGTTCACCGTGAAATAATCGACAAAAAAGGACAGGCTGTTGGGGTTTTAGGATGTGGGATCAATCTCATTTACCCAAAAGAAAATTTTCAGTTATTTTATGACATGTATGCGAATCAGACAGTTATTTCTGAGTACCCGCCAGGCAGTGAACCGCTCAAATGGCATTTTCCAGAAAGGAACCGAATCATCAGTGGATTAAGTGATGGAATCCTCGTCACAGAAGCCAGAGCAAAGAGCGGATCGCTGATCACGGCGGATTGCGGGCTTGATCAGAACAAAGAAGTGTTCGCAGTTCCCGGAATGATCACAGACAAACATTGCCAAGGGTGTCATGGATTGATCAAACAAGGAGCAAAATTAGTTGAAAATGTCGACGATATTTTAACAGAATTTTCAGAATTCACGGGATTTTCACGAAAATTTCCAAAGCATAGTGTAAAATCTCTTGCAAAGGCAGAAAAAAGGGTGTATGATATGTTGAGTTTGAAACCGAAATATATTGATGAGATCTTAAGTACATCCCAAGATTCTTATGAAGAAGTGATCCAAGCTTTATTTCAATTAGAAGCGAAAGGATATATCAAACAGATCCATCAGAACTTATATATCAAAAAAATGTAAACAAGGGGTAATACTATATGCCAAAATATCTAGTTATCGTCGAATCACCGGCGAAAGCCAAAACAATCAAAAAGTTCCTGGGCAGGAATTACGAAGTGATCGCGTCCAACGGGCATGTTCGCGATCTGCCAAAGAGTACCTTAGGAATAGATATCGAGAATGACTTTGAACCAAAGTACATTACGATCCGTGGGAAGGGTGAAGTATTAGCAGCTCTTCGTAAAGCGGTAAAAAAAGCAGACAAAGTATACCTCGCGACTGACCCGGACCGTGAAGGAGAAGCCATCTCATGGCATTTATATTACGCATTAAAACTGGAGAACAAAAACTACAGTCGAATCACATTTAATGAGATCACAAAAACAGCTGTCAAAGACTCCATTAAACACGCAAGAGACATCGATATGAACTTAGTCGATGCACAGCAGGCAAGACGTGTTCTGGACCGAATCGTAGGATACCAGATCAGTCCGATCCTCTGGGCAAAGATCAAACGAGGTTTAAGTGCTGGACGAGTTCAGTCCGTAGCTCTACGCCTGATCTGTGACAGAGAAGAAGAGATCAATCTGTTTATTCCACAGGAATACTGGTCCTTAGAAGCCTTATTAGATGTCAAAGGAAGCAAAAAGCCATTAGAAGCCAAACTGATTGGCAATAAAGAACAGAAGATCGAGATCCACAGCGAAGAAGAGATGAATGAGATCTTATCCTATTTAAAAGGAAAAGAATTCACCGTCGAAGGAGTGAAAGTCACAGAACGATTAAAGAAGAGCCCACTTCCATTTACGACAAGTACTCTTCAGCAGGATGCATCCAGCAAGTTAAACTTCGCACCACAGAAAACGATGCGTATCGCACAGCAGTTATATGAAGGTGTCAATATCAAAGGACAGGGAACCGTCGGTCTGATCACATACTTACGTACAGACTCCACACGTATCTCTGTAGAAGCCGATGCAGCAGCGAAAGAATACATCAAAGAAGCTTATGGAGCCGAGTTCGTTGGAGCAGGAACTGTTGCCAAGAAAGACGACAAGAAAGTACAGGATGCACATGAAGCCATCCGACCAACCTACATGACAAACTCACCAGCAAGCATCAAAGATGAACTATCAAGAGATCAGTTCCGTTTATACCAGCTGATCTGGAACCGTTTCATGGCAAGCCGTATGGCACCAGCCAAATATGAGAATACATCTGTAAAGATCGCTGCTGGAGATTATCGTTTTAATGCATCCGCAAGCAAGATTGCCTTCGATGGATTCCTATCTGTATATAACATTAACAATGAGAAATCCGAAGGAAATGTAATGTTAAAATCCATCGATGAAGATACCCAACTTACATTGAATGATTTAGAACCAAAACAGCATTTTACACAGCCACCAGCTCATTATACAGAAGCATCTTTAGTTAAGACACTAGAAGAGTTTGGAATTGGACGTCCAAGTACTTACGCACCAACGATCTCAACGATCACAGCAAGACGTTATGTTGTCAAAGAAAAGAAGAACTTATATGTCACAGAGCTTGGAGAAGCAGTCAACAACATGATGAAGAAAGCATTTGCAAGTATCGTCGATGTGAATTTCACAGCGATGATGGAAGGCCTGCTTGATATGGTAGAAGAAGGTAAAGTCCATTGGAAATCCGTCATTGAAAACTTCTACCCAGACTTTGAGATCGCAGTGAAGAATGCAGAAAAAGAATTAGAGAAGATCAAGATCGAAGACGAAGTCACAGACGTTATCTGCGATGAATGTGGAAGAAATATGGTCGTGAAGTACGGACCATATGGGAAATTCCTTGCATGCCCTGGATTCCCAGAATGCAGAAATACAAAACCACATTTTGAAAAAGTCGGAATCCCATGCCCAATGTGCGGCGGAGAAGTTGTCTTAAAGAAAACGAAAAAAGGAAGAAAATATTACGGATGTGAAAATAATCCGGAATGTGAATTTATGTCATGGCAGAAACCATCCACAGTCAAATGTGAAAAATGCGGAAGCTATATGATCGAAAAAGGTAAGAAGCTTGTATGCTCTAGCAAGGAATGTGGATTCGTATGCAGCATGCCAGAAGATGCAAAAGAGAAAGAGACTTCTGGGGAGTCAGTGTCAAAATAAGGAGAAAAAATATAGATGAGTAGTATACAATTACTAGATAAAACAAGAAAGATTAATAAATTACTTCATAATAACAATTCACAGAAAGTTGTATTTAACGATATCTGTAAAGTTCTGACAGAAGTAATGAATTCAAACGTCCTTGTCATCAGTAAAAAAGGAAAGATCTTAGGTAAAAATGAAGCAGACCACATCGAAGTGCTTCATCAGCTGATCTCAGGAAATGTCAAAGATTATGTTGATTTTTCATTAAATGAAAGACTATTAACGATTCTTTCCACCAATGAAAACGTCAGCCTTTCCACGCTGGGATTTGAGTCAGACGTTGATGATTACTATGCGATCATCGCACCGATCGATATCGCAGGAGAGAGATTCGGAACATTATTTATGTACCGCCAGAGAGAAAATTATTCCATTGATGATATTATCTTAGCGGAATATGGAACAACCGTTGTTGGACTTGAAATGTTAAGATCTGTAAGCGAAGAAGTGGAACAGGAACGAAGAAAGAAAGGAATCGTTGATTCCGCGATCAGTACGTTATCCTTCACAGAACACAAAGCAGTGATCCATATTTTAGAAGAATTAGAAGGAAATGAAGGAGTCTTAGTTGCAAGTAAGATCGCAGATAGATTCGGGATCACAAGATCTGTTGTCGTAAACGCACTAAGGAAACTAGAAAGTGCCGGAGTTGTTGAGACAAGATCCTCTGGTATGAAGGGAACATATATTAAAGTAGTGAATGACTTTATATTTGACGAGATCACAAAGCTTGATTAATTCTTTTAGAATTAAAGAAAAAGTTCTTGCAAAGAAGGACAAGGTTTGATATACTGTCATAGGTAAAAATAAACACGCTATTGGAATTCTGGTAAGTGCCCAAGAGGTTTGTCAGAACGATGAAAATAGCGGAAGCAAAAACTAAAGGAGATTTAAAATGAGCGTTATTTCAATGAAACAGTTACTTGAAGCAGGTGTACATTTCGGACATCAGACAAGAAGATGGAACCCTAAAATGGCACCATACATCTACACAGAGCGTAATGGTATCCATATCATCGACTTACAGAAATCTGTAGGAATGGTTGACGATGCTTACAACGCAGTAAAAGATTGTGTAGCACAGGGTGGAAAGATTCTGTTCGTAGGAACAAAGAAACAGGCTCAGGATTCTATTCAGGCTGAAGCAGAACGTTGCGGAATGTTCTACGTAAACCAGAGATGGTTAGGTGGAATGATGACTAACTTCAAGACAATCGAATCTAGAATCGCTAGACTGAAAAAGATCAAAGAGATGGAAGAAGACGGAACATTTGACGTACTTCCAAAGAGAGAAGTTTTAGAACTTAACAAAGAAAAAGACAAATTACAGAAGAACTTAGGTGGAATCGAAGAAATGGGTGGACTTCCAGACATGATCTTCGTTGTAGACCCTAAGAAAGAAAGCATCTGTGTACAGGAAGCACATACTTTAGGAATTCCTCTTGTTGGAATCGCAGATACAAACAGCGATCCTGAAGAATTAGATTATATCATCCCAGGAAACGATGATGCGATCCGTGCAGTAAAACTGATCACATCTGCTATGGCTGATGCAGTTATCGAAGCAAACCAGGGAATCGATGCAGACTCTGAAGAAGTTGCAGAAGACGCTGAATAATTTATTCACACTTTCAATTTAGGAGGAAAAAGAATCATGGCTATCACAGCAGCAATGGTAAAAGAATTAAGAGAAATGACTGGTGCCGGAATGATGGATTGTAAGAAAGCTCTTACAAACACAGACGGAGACATGGACGCAGCAGTTGAATTTTTAAGAGAAAACGGTCTTGCAAAAGCAGCAAAGAAAGCTGGACGTATCGCAGCTGAAGGACTTGTTGCAGTAGCAGTATCTGAAGATGCAAAAGAAGCAGCAATCGTTGAAGTTAACTCTGAAACAGACTTCGTAGCTAAGAATGATACATTCAGAACATATGTAGCAGAAGTAGCTGATCAGGCTCTTACAACAAAAGCAGCTGATATCGAAGGATTCTTAGCAGAAGAATCTAAAGCAGAAGCTGGAAAAACTGTTAAAGAAGCATTAGATGGTAAGATCGCTGTTATCGGAGAGAACTTAAACATCCGTAGATTCGCTAAAGTATCTGCAGCAGACGGATTTGTTGCATCTTACATCCACGCTGGTGGTAAGATCGGTGTATTAGTAGAAGTTGCTACAGACGTAGTGAACGACGAGATCAAAGAGATGGCTAAAAACGTAGCAATGCAGGTTGCAGCTATTTCTCCAAAATACACAAGCAGAGATGAAGTTTCTAAAGATTACATCGAGCATGAAACAGAAATCTTAAAAGTTCAGGCTATGAACGAAAACCCAGACAAACCAGAAAACATCATCGAAAAGATGATCGTTGGACGTTTGAACAAAGAATTAAAAGAAGTATGTCTGTTAGATCAGGCTTATGTTAAAGCTGAAGACGGAAAACAGGCAGTTGGAAAATACGTAGAACAGGTTGCTAAAGCAAACGGAGCTAATGTTACAATCAAAGGATTCGTTCGTTTTGAAACTGGTGAAGGTATTGAAAAGAAAGAAGAAGACTTTGCGGCTGAGGTTGCTGCTCAGTTGAAATAATTTGATTCTTTGTTTTGGAATTGAATAGAATTTGTTTTTTATGGCACACATCGTTTTAGGTGTGTGCCTTTTTATGATAGAATTATTTTGAGATAAAACTATGAATAAGGAAAAATATATAGTAAAATAATATATAAATAGTTTTATTTAAATATATGAATAAGGAAGATGAAAGATGGCGAGTAATTGTCAAATTCCAACACCCCAGAAGTATGTACAACAAATGTTAGATTATGTAGATTATTCTAAAAAACTTTATGGAAAGAAAGTTTTAGAAAATTCTTGTGGAGAAGGTAACATTTTATTAGAAGTTGTAAAACGATATATTGAAAGTGCTAAAAGTGAAAAACATTCTGCAGAAGAAATTAAAAATGGATTGAATAAGGATATTGAGGCTTATGAAATAGATAAAGAGTGTATAGAAAAATGTAAAAATAGACTTAATAAATTGGCAGCATCATATGGGATAGAAGGAATAGAATGGAACATAAAAAATAATGATTTTTTAAAAGAAGATGTACAAAATAGATATGATTTTATAATTGGAAATCCACCATATATAACGTATCATGATATGGATGATTCACAAAGGGAATTTCTTAAAAAGTCATTTTCGACTTGTAATAATGGTAGATTTGATTATTGTTATGCTTTTATTGAGGCTAGTTTAAAAACATTAAAAAATAGAGGTAAGATGGTTTATTTAGTACCATGTAGTATTATGACCAATAAATTTGCAGGGGATTTAAGAGTAAAACTTAGTAAATATATAACGGAGATTTATGATTATAGAACCATTAAAATTTTTTCGCAAGCATTAACGTCATCAGTTATTATTGTTTGTGAAAATTTAACAAACAAATCTGATCTAAAATATCATTTGGTTAAAGAAAACACTATTTTTGAAATAGAGAGGAAAAAATTGACTGATGCTAAATGGTCTGTTACAAGGGATGATAATAATATAGGTGTTAAATTTAGTGATTTTTTTGAAGTTAAAAATAGTGTTGCGACACTGTTAAACGAGGCTTTTATATTTAAAGAATATGAACGAAGAGATGGTTATTATATTATTGATGAATATAAAATCGAAGAAGAATTAGTAAAAGATGCTGCAAGTATAAAAAGTTTAAGTAGAGGAGAAAATAGCTATAAGATTATATTTCCATACAGAATAGAAGATGGAAAACGCAAAGATTATTCAGAAAGCGAATTTGAAGATAGATTTCCGGGTGCTGTTAGATATTTAAAACAATTCAAAGATAAATTAAAGAAAAGAAAAAAAGATAAAAATACATTATGGTTTCAATATGGAAGAAGTCAGGCTATCACGAGTGTTACAGGTAACAAATTAATTATTCCAATGGTTATTACGAAAGAAGTTCATGTATATGAGGTGGGAGAAAATGCAGTTCCATATGCTGGTTATTTCATAAAATGTAGAGAAAATAGTAGATTAGGATTGCAAGATGCAAAAAAGATTTTAGAGAGCAAAGATTTTTATGACTATGTAAAAATTTGTGGAACACCAACTACAGCTACATCATATAGAATTTCTGTAAATGATATTAAAAAATATAAAATAAATATATAACAATATTAAACTCCTGGGAGGCTATAATTAATGGAAGTATTAAAGTATATTGTTGAAGATAGTACTATTGCAGAATTATTAGGTGTTCAAAATTTTTCAACTGATGAAGCAGCAGTTCTTGAATTAGTAAAAAATGCATATGATGCAAATGCGTTAAATTTGAAAATTAAATTTCAAAATAATCAGATGGTAATTCAAGATGATGGTATTGGAATGAATGTTGAAGATATAAAGAAACATTGGATGCATATAGGAAAAAGTGATAAAAAATATGAAATTATAGATGACAACAATAATAAAAGAATCCAAGCAGGATCTAAGGGTGTTGGTAGATTTGCGTTATCTAGATTAGGCTGTAATATTATAATGACAACAAAAAAGGCAGATAATTCAGGAGTTGTTTGGAAAACAGATTGGAATACATCTATAATTGATACTGCGGAAAATCTAATTGAAAATGGAACGACAATATTAATAGAAAATCTTAGAGAACGTTGGAACAAAAAAAGAATAAATAATTTATGTGAATATATAGAAAGAACTTATTTTGACGATTCTATGAAAATAGAGATTATAACCGATGAGTTTAATAAAATAATTCCTAAATATTTTCCAACAGCAGAAATAGGAATTAATTGTAAAAGCAATTTGAAACTAAAATATGATAATGGAATATTAACAACAATAATTAAATCTGATGAATTCGATAGAAAAGCAACAAAATATTGTCAGGGAATTAATTTAAATGAGTTTGAATCAAAACTTAATGTTAAGGATGAATTAAAAGGTTCATATATAGAAGAAGTGGCAGAAAATGATTTAGAAAGAATAGTTAATGGAATAGGAAAATTTTCAGCTAATTTTTATTTTAATTTATCACCTACTGAAGTAGATAAAGATAAATATTTATACAAATATACAAGTATACCAGAAAAAATAAAAGGTGGAATAATTTTGTATAGAAATGCATTTAGTATATCTTCTTATGAGGGAAAAAAAGACTGGTTAGGATTAGGAAAACGTGCAAGAAAGTCCCCAGCAGCAGCAAATCATAAATCGGGATCATGGAGAGTAAGAGAAAATCAGTTAGCTGGATATGTTCTGATTGATAAGAAGGAAAACTATATGTTACAAGATTTAGCAAATAGACAAGGATTGGATGAAAATATATATTTTCAAGTATTTGTTGAAATTATCTGTATGGGAATAAAAGAATTTGAAAGGTATAGACAAAATATTATAAGGAAAATCGATGTAAAGAATAAAATTATCTCTCCTAATAAATCTCCAGTTTCAGATCGAGTTGCTAAAAGTCCAAAATCTATTAAAAATTTAACACCAGATGAATCAAAACAATTGGCATCAGAAATTAAGGAATATAAAAAGGAACAAAAGCGATATCAGAAAGATAAGGAAGAGGTAGAACAAAAATACCGATATGATGTTAGGATATTAAATGTTTTGGCTACTACTGGTTTAAAAGCATCATCAATAGCACATGAAATGAAAAATAATAGAAATTTTATTTATGAAAATTACGAGAATATTGTAGATGCTTTGAAAGAATATGGAATGTGGGAAGAACTTAATTTAGAAGAAAATACTCGTAAATCGTATAAGAATGTACCATATTTATTAAAAAATGGAAATGAAGTTGAAAAAAAATTACTTACTTTTATGGATACTATGTTGGAAGAAATAGAGAAAAACCAATTTGAACTTCGAGAAAGGAGTATTTTTGATTCTGTTAATGCAATAAAAAAAGTTTGGCAAAGAGATTATAAATGGATCCATATTAATTTAGACATAGAGGAAGATATTGTATATGAAATATCCGAAGATGTAATACAAGTTATTTTGGATAATTTGATTTTAAATAGTATACAACAAAATGATGAAATTCAGTTATTAAATATTTTTATTTCTGCAATGAAAAATGATGGCAAATTAGAGTTTGAATATAGAGATAATGGGAAAGGATTAGATGATAAATATTTAACAAATCCGCGGAAAATACTAGAAGTTCATGAAACAACACGAAAAAAAGGACATGGACTAGGAATGTGGATTGTAAATAATACTTGTATCATGTCAGGAGGGGAAGTGCAAGATATAAAAGGAGAAAAAGGGTTTTATATTAAATTTACATTGGGAGGAAAAATATAATGGATACAATAAAAATGATATATATTGATGATTCACCAGATATTTCTTTATCAAAGTATTTAGATAAATTTAGAAGTGGTTTATGTCAATTCGATTATTCTGATATAGAATTTAATTCAGAAGAGGGTTATGAAAGTTTGATAAATAATACTGAAGTTAGAACTGCAAATATTATTTTTATTGATTCTAAATTATTTGAAAATAGGAATACAAATGGAAAATTTACAGGAGAAGAATTTAAAATAATCTTAAAAAAACATTTACCATTTATTGAGGTTATAGTAATAACACAAAATGAAGTAGAAGAAGAATATGAAACAATAGCTAAATATGATTCTAGAAGTGATAAAACAGCACAAGAGTACTATGATAGCATTCTACCAGAATTAATAGATCATGCAGTTAAAAACATATTTGAATATCGAAAAATAGCTTCTCGTATGAAAGAAAATACAATATGGGAAGATGTAATGATTGAAAAAATTGAAAATTCATTAGAAGGAAAGGATGTATATGATGAACTAACAAAAACAGATATAGATCATATAATTGGAATTTTTCAAGAATTACAAGAGAAAGTAGATAGATAAAGTGGATGATTATAGAAGAACTAAATATTGTCCTGAATTAGATAATGTGAGAAAAAAGAAAGAGCATATAAAAAATAAAATTAAAGAAGAACATCCTAGAGCACAGGATATGCATACTTATATTAGTAATAATTCAGGAAGTTTAAAAAAAGAATTTATGAAAATATATAATGATAAATGTGCATATTGTGGTGTATCTAATGATTTATTGCCAAAAAATTATTTTGAAGTAGATCATTTTTTATATGAAAAGGCGCCATTGTTTAAAAGTAAAAAAGATGCAGGTTATATAGAAAACTTAGTTTTAGCATGTCATGATTGTAATCATAATAAAAGTTCATTTTATATAAATTCAGAGCAATATAAAAATTTGCATCCGGATCAAGAAGGAATAAAAAAGACATTTGTGAGAGATAAAAAGTATTATATTCGTGTGAATGATGATTTTGTACATAATGAAGATATTAATAAGTTTTATAATCAATTGCAACTAGGGTCGGAATTGCACAGGTTAGATTATTTGTTAATGAATATAATTGGAATGAAAAGAGCATATATAGATGATAAAAATTTATATAGTGGATTGGGAAAAATAGAGGATATATTGAGGAGAAAAAGGAATATTATGTGATAATATTATAGAAAATTTTTGTTGATAATTATATCCAAAAGAAAGAAGGTATTAATAATGGAAGAGAATCAATTACAAAAAGAAATCGATAAAATGTCTAAATCGATAAAAACAGATAATTATCCAATGTCTATTGGGGAATTATCTAATCTTTATTTAGATGGCGATATAAATATTAATCCGATATATCAAAGAATGTTCAGATGGGATATAACACAACAGTCAGCATTGATTGAATCAATTTTATTGCAGATTCCAATTCCACCCATTTATGTATTTCAAGATGAAGATGGTACGTGGAGCATAATCGATGGACAACAGAGATTATCTACAATATTTAAATTTATGGGAATTCTAAAACAGGATAATGAATGCGAAGACGAGGAAATCAAAGAAGAAATTAATCAAAGAGAACCATTAACTAAGACCAGATTTTTACCATCATTAGAAGGAAAATATTGGGATGATGAAAATGAAGAAAATTCTTTGACGGAAGCTCAACGAAGATATATTAAACGATCAAAGATTCTTATTGTTATTATCGATAAAAGTAGTGATGAATTTGCACAGTATGAGATGTTCCAAAGATTAAATACTGGTGGAAGTCATTTAAGTGCGCAAGAAATACGAAATTGTATTTTAGTAATGAGAAATGAAAGTGTATATAAACAAATTAAAAAATTAAGTGAATATGATAATTTTAGAAAAGCTATACCAATTTCAGAAAAAGATATGGAAGAACAAGGATATATAGAGCTTGTTGTAAAATATATGGTGCTTAGATACTCAGAATGGAATGTTAATGATTCTGAAAATTTCAACAATTTCCTTACGGATGAGATATTAAAAATGATAATAAATAATCAAATAGATTTTGAGATGGAAGGGGAATTATTTAAAAAAGTATTTGATTTAATATTTGATGTAATGGAAGATAATGCTTTTAAGAAATTTGATCCTATAAAAGGTAAAAATACAGGAGCAGTTTTAGTTGGTGCTTATGAAGCTATAATACCAGGATTAGCGATTAATTATGATTATTTTCGTGAAAATAGAAATGAATTGAAAAATAAAATTTGTTCTATGTATACGGATGAAAGATATATTGCTGCTACTAAGAGAGGGGTTAGGCCAGTGGGAAGAATAAAAAAATTAGCAGCATTTAGTAGGGAGAATTTTAATAGTGGCAAGTAATATTAAAATACGAAATATTGAACAACTTGAAGAAGAATTAACGAAAGACTTATCTTGGAGAAAAAAAGAGATGTTATCTCTAAAGATACTCATAGAGAAAGATAGCGTTAATGAAAATATATTATTGAGGGCAGGAATGGCCCTTTTATGTGCTCATTTTGAAGGCTTCATAAAAAAAGCATCCAATTGTTATATAGGATATGTTTCAGAGCAAAAGATAAAATATAAAGATCTTAGGAGTAGTTTTGCAGCAATAAAAATGGAAAACGAATTTAAAACTTGTTCAAAGTCTGAAAAAAATAGTGTTCATTCTAAACTAATTAATAAATATAAAAGTATAGAAGAATCAAAGTTTAAAGAAAAGTATGATTTGGATAATCCATATATATCTACTCATTCAAATCCTAAAATTGACGAATTGAAAGAAATTATGAATGTATTAGGAATTGAATCTGATATTTTTGAAACTAAATCGCATTACATTGATGCAAGCTTGCTGGCCAATAGACATAAAGTTGTTCATGGAGATAAGACTGAATTTACAAAAGAAGATTTTATAACTACATATAATATTATTATGAAATTAATAGACGATTATGAGGCATTAATTGTACAATCTATTGAAGAAAAGAAATATTTAAAATAAAAGACGGACTGCAGAAAATAAAGGTTAATTTATAAAAAATAAAATTATAATGGTGATTATTGAAAGGGTGAAATAATTTAATATTTTGAAATTTTTTGAAAGACATATTCTTTTAAAAGAGTATATGTCTTTTTCTCTTTATAGGAAAGTTCGCCTTTGGCTCCTTTCCAAAAGAAAAATAGCCCACATAAAAGTGGGCAGAGCAAACAGATGATCATGGTTTTAGAAAATATAAAAACCTTCTTCACCAAAATCATCACCAAACACATCTTCATTTAGAAAATAATCCATATCCAGCAGGTCATCCTCGCTCATATGGCGAATGTCCTCGGATGTCATACCTTCTGGGGGATTTGAAATATATTTTTCGCGTAGCTCTTTGATATTCTTTTTCATGGTAGGGTTCCTCCTTTATATGAGGATTATAGCATAAAAAGAAGTGGTCATGCAGAAGAACGCTTTCCACGGGAGCGGGACATTGCTTTCTCGTATAATTCTTCAAGAGGTACGCGGCGATGGTTATGATATATTTCTAGGATCACCATCTGTTGTTTACAATGAGGACAGATCAGAGGATCATAGCCAAAAGAAGAAAGGATCGCAGTACGCCACCGGTTAAAACAACGGAAAGTATGCCGTTTTTCTTTCGAAATAGCGAGATGGAGTTTTTTATCAATGGAACGATGTCTGGCATAAAGGCCGCCATAACGGATCATCTTGAAATGTTTTTCAGGGATGTGCCGGATAAGGCGTTTGATAAAATCCATGACAGGAATGGTTTCTTGAACGTATTGATCATCTTCGTGACGATTGTAATGGAAAGAGACAAGATCACCGGTATAAGAATCGACCCTGGAAGTGGCAATGACAGGGCGACCAAGATACCGGCCAATATATTTGGTAACAGTCTTAGGGTCACAACGGTTGGGTTTGGCATAAACATAGAAGCCGTGTTCATGTTCCAGATAACAACGGGCAGAAACTTTTTTAAAAGAAGGACCGATGCGGAGCAACATTTCCTTGAGGAGAGCAGTACGGAAAGCATTGCGAAGGAAAGTATAGTTGAAATGAGAGACATTACGCCAGAAAGCATCATCACTGTAACCGCCTTCAGAGATGAGACAATGGATATGAGGATTCCATTTAAGATCCCTGCCGAAAGTATGCAGGACCATGATAAAACCAGGGGTAAAGTTTTTGTGTTTGTTCATTTTAGAGAATAAGCGAAGGACAACACTGGAGACGGAATGAAAGAGACAGTTAAGGAGAGAGCGATCCTGCAGGAAAAAATCACGGATGGATGCATCAATGGTAAAAACGCAATGACGGTGTCTGACATTAACGAGCTTAAAGGACATAGAGGTAGTGCGATCCATGGAATATTTATTACCGCAGGTAGGGCAGAAACGGCTGTGACAACGGAAAGGAACAAACTTGAGATTTCCGCAGTGGATACAGCCATACATGGCACCACCATAAGAAGGATCACCACAGTTGATCATCTTATCGATATTTTCCATCTCAGCAGGTCTGGGATGAAGAGTATATTTGATTTCTTCATAATGATCTGTAAAGATCTCTTGTAGGATATTCATGATTCTATTATGAAGGAAAAAGACAAAAAAAGAAACCCACCCCTCAAGAATGAGGGGCAGGGGAGTTGAAGTGTCGAAGACACTTTTTTATTTAAAGTATTGTTAGTGATAATAAATTTATAGAATATCTCGAGTAGTCATAGTATAATGAAATTAGTTTTTTAGAAAAGAGGAAAGTACATGGAGAATTCAAAATCCAAAGAGTTGATTGCAGGTTTAACAACTGCATTTATAAATCAATCCAATAATTCAAATTTGGCCTATCGACCAGAATTTGTATACAACGACTATAAGCAAGGAAAGAAAGTTCTTGTTTCTTTGGAACAAGAGCTAAAACGATGTGATGAATTCTTTATTAGTGTAGCATTTATCACTGATAGTGGATTTGAATCTCTATCCATGATTTTAAAAGAACTAGAACAAAAAGGTGTTCCAGGGAAAATTCTAACGACAGACTATTTAACATTTAGTCAGCCAAAAGCATTAGATCGATTAGCTCGACTGAAAAATATTGAATTAAAAATGTTTCGAACAAATTCCGAAGTTGGAGGATTTCATACAAAAGGATATATATTCCGAGAAGATGAATTATATCGAATCATCATAGGAAGTTCCAATATGACATCCAGTGCAATTACAAAAAATAGGGAATGGAATACAAAAATTGTTTCTACAGAACAAGGAGAAGTTGCACAAGAAATTTTAAATGAATTCAAAAATTTATGGATGTCAACAAATAGTCAATATTATGAAGAATTCATTGATGATTATAAAGAGCGATATTTACAAGATCAAATCATCAAAAAGCAACAAAGACAAGCAGCAAAAGCACAAATTGTTGATTTTGGAAGCTATAAATTAAAACCAAATAAGATGCAGCTAGCTTTTATTAATAACCTTATGAAGATGAGATCAGAAGGAATAGAAAAGGCCTTACTATTATCAAGTACAGGAACTGGAAAGACCTATGCATCAGCATTTGCTGTTAGAGAGTTAGGATATCAGAAGGTTTTATTTTTAGTACATAGAAACCAAATTGCAGAACAAGCATTAAAATCATACCAAAAAGTTTTTGGGCCGTCTGTTACGATGGGATTAGTTACTGGTAAATCTCATGATTATGGTGCAGATTTTATTTTTGCGACAGTACAGACATTGTCAAAAACTGAAAATTTAGAAAGATTTGCAAGAGATCATTTTGAATGTTGCATCTATGATGAAGCTCATCATACCTCAGCAGATAGCTATAAAAAGATTATGGATTACTTTACTCCACAATTTACACTGGGAATGACAGCAACACCTGATAAAAAAGATGATCATATAGAAGGTCGTAATATTTATGAGATCTTTGATCACAACATTGCATACGAGATTCGATTGCAAAAAGCAATGGAAGAAGATTTATTATGTCCATTTCATTATTTTGGAATTACAGATTTAGAAATTATTGATGATATGATAGCCAATGATAAGAAAATGACAAAAGAGCAAAAACTAGAGAATTTTAGAAAATTAACTTCAGATGACCGTGTAAAATATGTAATGGAACAAGCAGAATATTATGGGTACAGTGGTAATCGAGTAAAAGGTCTGATTTTTTGTAGTAGAATTGAAGAAGCAAATGAATTATCAAAGAAGTTTAATGAGTATGGTTGGCGTACATTAGCATTAAGTGGTGCAGATTCAGAAGAAGTTCGAAGAGATGCAATTGAACGTTTGGTTAATGATGATATTAATGAGTTAGATTATATTTTATCTGTAGATATTTTCAGTGAAGGTGTTGATGTACCAGAGATTAATCAAGTAATTATGCTAAGATCAACTCAATCACCAATTGTATTTATCCAACAATTAGGGAGAGGACTGCGAAAGGCAGAAGATAAAGAATATGTGGTGATACTTGATTTCATTGGAAATTATAAGAACAATTTTATGATACCGATTGCTTTATCTGGGGATCGTAGTTATAACAAGGATAATGTAAGAAAATATGTAGTTAGTGGAAATAGTCTGATTCCGGGAGCATCTACAATTCATTTTGATGAAATATCTAAAGAACGAATATTTAATGCAGTTGATAATTTAAAAAGCATGAAAGCGTTGATTAAAGAAAGCTATACTTCTTTGAAAAATAGATTGGGTAGAATTCCAAGATTGGTTGACTTTTATGAAAATGAAGAGATCGATCCAATGATTATTATTCGAGAATATAAGACCTATTATGCAATGTTGAAAGCTATGGAGAAAAAACAAAAAATAGAGGAGCTTTCAGATGGTGAAACACTGATATTGGAATATTTATCAAAGACAGTTTTAAGTGGAGTACGTCCACAAGAGTTGGAATTATTAAAAATGCTATTGGAGCATAACGAAGTTTCTATAGAAGAATTTCAGGAAGATGTTTCAGCTGAATTTGGCTATCTTTTGGATATGGATGCTATCCAAAATACTATTAGGATTTTACAGGGACATTTTCATATTAATTCTGCAGAACATCAAAAATATGCGCAAATTGATATTTTAAAAGTTAATGAAAATAAAAGAATTCAACGATTAAATAGTTTTGTAAGTAAATTAAATGAATCGGAGTTTCGGAAAGAATTAAACGATATTATTTCGTTTGGTTTATATAGATATAAAGACAAATATAATCAAAATAAGAATCAAGGAGTTCCATTTGTATTATATGAACAATATTCAAGAAGAGATATTTGTTTTTTAATGGATTGTGGCAAAGATTTATCTTCTACGATGTATGGGATGAAAAAGATTAATGATGATGTTTTTATTTTTGTTACATATCATAAAGAAAAAACAGAAGACGATGCTAAAGAATATATCGATGGAAAACCTGATTATGCAGATGTGTTTGAAGACAATCAAATATTCTGTTGGGATACTCAGATTGGAAGGGGTATTGATAGTTCTTATACGCAAGATGTGATGAAAGCTTATAGAAAACATTTGATGGTTAAAAAAAGCGATGCAGAAACGACATTTTATTATATGGGACAGTTCGATATTGCAGAAGTTAAGCCTGCAAAAAAATTAGATAATAAAGGAAAAGAACGAGATATTGCGAAGTTTAGAGTAAAAATGAGACATGCAGTTCGAGATGATTTATTGCAGTATTTAGAGAGTAATATAGATTAGATTACGAGTAGAAAATGAAAAGGAAGAATGATATGAAGACGATAAAGGTAGTGGCAGCAGTTATAAGAGACGGAGATAAGATATTTGCGACACAGAGAGGATATGGTGATCTAAAAGGTGGATGGGAATTTCCTGGGGGAAAGATTGAAGAAGGGGAAACTCCACAGGAAGCTTTGAAGAGAGAGATTATGGAGGAATTGGATACAGAGATTGAAGTTGGAGAATTGATTGATACGATAGAGTATGATTATCCGGAGTTTCATTTGTCTATGGGGTGTTATTGGTGTTCTGTAGTTCGTGGAGATTTGGTTTTGAAAGAGCATGAGGCGGCTCGATGGCTGGGGAAGGATGAATTGATGGATGTTGAGTGGTTGCCAGCGGATGTTGGGTTGATTGGAAAAATCGATAGGATGCTGTCTAAATATAATATTGTAAAGATAAAATCAGTAATCAAAAGATATGGAGTGTGTATATATAGTTTAATAATTTCAATATTAGGGTGTTTGGGAGGAATATCACACAGTACTTATGCTAATACATATAACAGTCAAACAGCAATTGTGCGCAAGATGCCCAAAGATTTAGGATGTGAATGTTTAAATGGAGAAGGTAATGAGGATAGGATTAATAATCTCAATAATAAGGAAATGGATGAGGAAAATCAAAATTCTAATACGATGAAAACAGAAGTTAGAGAGTATGCTCAAGATCCTAAAAAATATGCTTCAAAAGATGAGAAGGATGAAAGTTCTTTGAAACAAAAATTATTAGAATATCTAAAGATTCTTATAGTGACAATTAGTACATTTTTTGAAACAATGAAAAAGATATTTGAATACCTAATAGTTAAAGAGCAATTAAAAGAAAATTTCAAAAAGAAGAAAAAAGTTAAAAAACATAAGAAGAAAAAGCATAAGAAGAAAAAACATAAAAAGAAACATATAGAGTAGTATTTAGAGAAAACTTAAGTTCCCAGGGACATTAAGAAATCAAAAAAATACTTGACGGGGAGATTGTCCCCATCAGGTATGATGGAGTAAGAAAAGGAGGAACTGAGTATGAGTAAAGAAAAAGTAGCGTTGAAACAGGCCAAAGAAGTATATGAACTACTTGGAATAAACAATAACCGTCTAAAATATTTTAAGAAGAAGGGGATTTTTGTGTCTGAGACAAAGAAGGCGGGGTATACAGCTAATGATATTGCTCGACTAAAACAATTAGTAGTACTCACCAAGGCTGGGCTAACATGCGATGATATTAAGAATATAGATTTAGGAAAAGTATCATTTACAGATGCACTTGAGCAAAGAAGAAAAAATATGGAAGACAAATTGCAACAAATACAAGGTGCCTTAAGTTTATCAGCTGAACTGCTCGATGCTGGTATTAAGTATGATTCCATGCCTTCTGATTATTACTTGGAAGAAATAACAAGACGTGAAAGTGAAGGTGAAGAATTTATGGATTTTGAGGATTGGCAGTTTGAGTTAGAAATGATGGAGGATATCAAGTGCCCTAACTGTGATGCAGAAGACACTGTTGATTTGGAAGACTATGTTTGTTCAGAAAGTAGCGAAGAAAGAGAAAATGGTATGGGACCAGATTTTATAAGATATTTTGATAGCGAGCAAAATTACAAGTGTCCAGAATGCGGTAAGGTTATTCGTATCGCTGGTTGGAAGAGAGAATATCCAATGGGAGCTTTCGATTCTGAGGAGGTAAATATTTCTTTGGTGGATGAAGATGAATGAGTAGAACTTAAGGTTCAGAATCCTGATGATAAGCCAATATATTATTTATAAATGATGAGAGAAGATGATAAAATGAAAGATGATCCTACTTGTAAAACATGTGGAATGCTAATGACAGAATTTGATGATTGGGCATGGTATACATGCCCAGAATGTGGAAATAGGGTAAAAATTATTGATGGAAGTGTGACATGGTATGATGAAATTTTTGGTGAAAATGAAAAAGAACATTATTCTGATTTTGATTTGGCGGATTTTTGTCGGGGTGGAGACTTAACGGAAGATTAGGAAAACTTAAGCATTCCTGTAACACTTAAGAAATCAAACTAGGAGGTGGTGAGAAAATGACACGAGAAGAATTGAAAGAACAAATTGACGAGCTTATGCAACAGTATGCCAATGAAGAAATTGATGGTCATACATATGCGCAGAAGATGATGGAATTAACCACATCTGCTCAGAACAATAACAACTAAGTTTGATTATTGATGTTAATGTGAAAGGAGGCAGAATTATGCAGCAGTGTCCATTTTGTGATAAAGTCTATGATGAATCTGAATATAGCCATTGTCCATATTGTTCAGGCGAATTAGAGGATGACGATGATGAAGTTCGTCCATGCCCTGAATGCGGCAGTTGTTTACATTGGAATGGAGAAGTTTGGCAATGCTCAAACTGTGACTACTCAGAGGAAGACTAAAAAAGAAAAAATAAATCCTTAAGCATTCCTGTAATTCATAAATAATGTCAATAGACGAAAGAAGAACCTCACAGTATAATTAAGATATCATCTTGGCGGATGAAAAACATCTTGATTATCGGAGGTCCTTATAATGAATTATACACAGAATCAAAAGATTGAACAAGTCACAGAATCAACTTTAGCACTTGGAGTTGATATCGGAAGTTCTGAACACTATGTCAGAGCATTCGATTACCGGGGAAGAGAGCTGACAAGAAAAGTATTCAGATTTTCAACTGATATCAATGGGTTCAACAGCTTTTATGACTGGGTTACACAAATATGCATAAAGCATGGAAAAAATGAAGCAATGATAGGATGTGAACCTACAGGTCATTACTGGTATACCTTTTATCAGTTTGTAAAAGATCATGGGATGAAACTGGCATTCGTGAATCCTGCATCTGTTAAGAAAGCAAAGGAACTGGATGACAACAGCCCAAAGAAAACAGATCTGAAAGATCCAAAGATGATTGCAAAGCTTGTAATCGATGGAAGGTACAGTTTTCCATATGTGCTGGAAGGAATCTATGTAGAGATCAGAGAAGTGACATCCAGCCGAGATCGCATCATGAAGGAGCTGAATGCAGCATCCAACAGGATACAGAGATGGCTGAAGATATATTTTCCAGAATATCTTACTGTATACAAGAAATTTGATACAACAACAGGAATGATGATCCTTGAGGAAGTACCATTACCGACTATGGTGACAGCACTGGGTGTAGATAACATTATAAAGATATGGAGAGAACATAAAGTGCGTGGCAAAGGCGCCAGTTTTAATAGGGCAAAGACCCTGGTAGATGCTGTGCATGATAGTGTTGGAAAATCAGGAGGTCAGGGTGCAGTCATGGAGATTCAGATGTTGCTGGAAGATTATAAGGTAAAGAAGCAACAACTGGAAATGGTTACATCTGTGATGGAAGAACTGATCATGCAGAAAAGATGCTGTCAGTTGATGGTGTCGGATTAGTAACTGTAGCTGGTTTCATATCAGAAGTCGGGGATATCAGTCGCTTTAAAAACCCGAAACAGATCCAGAAGTATGCTGGATTTGAACTGGTAGAGAACAGCTCTGGAAAACACAAAGGTCGTACAACGATCAGCAAGCGTGGTCGGAAGAAACTGCGAAAAATCATATATCAGGTAGTATTACCATTGATACAGAGCAATAAAGAATTCAGATCGATCTATGATTATTACAGAAAACGGATAAAGAATCCACTGAAAGGCCGACAGGCAATGATAGCCGTTGGATGTAAGCTGATCCGGGTATTCTTTGCAATCATGACGAAGAGTGTTGTCTACAATGGATCAAAAATGATAGAGGATATTCATCGTCCAACCCAACTGCCACAGGCAGCCTAACAAGAAAGAAATAAACCTGAAAACAGGAAAGCGTCCGCCAAGGAGATTGGTGCTGTGGACAGGGATGTAACTGTATCGTTGAAAAAAGTATAGCCAGTTTAGCCACAGGAGATACAGACCATAGGACAAAGATCCTGTACTTAAGCGTAAGTGGCAGCCCAGCTATGGATAGACAGAACGAAGGAATTTAGGACTCCAATCATAGCAGATGGATGATCCTGTCAGACATGAGAGGTTTGTTGCTGTAGAGAAAATGGGTAAACAAAGAAGGCAACCATAAAAATATCAAGACGTCTTCTTTTTATACCAATTTTTCTATGAATGGTACAAAAAGATACCTTATTCACTATCCATAAGGCTGTATTTTGATCAGCTAATTAATTTAAAGAGTATCCGGAAAGCTGATAAATCCAAGCTTTCTTGTGCAATTTTAATAAAAATATACAGAGAGGTCCCAGTGACATTAAGAAATCAGTTTACAAAGTAAAATGATAAATTAATTAGAATTAACCAGAAAATTCTAAACAAAATATTCATTTAATTTATAGGTGTTAATTTGTCATACAGGTATATTCCCCAAAATGTAAATGGCAATATAGAATAAGTTCAAGGAATGGTGATATAAAAGCTATTGGAAAACGGAACGGTAAAATTAGTATTGCTATTGTGCGTACATTTGCATATAATAAAAATAGATAGAAAAACTACTCACGAAAGGAGATGTTTTATATGGCTACAAAATCAGCAAATTTATATGCAAGGATTGAACCAGAAGTCAAAGAAAAAGCAGAAAGTATTTTGTCTGCACTTGGTATTTCTGCTTCTAGTGCTATCAATATGTTTTATAAACAGATTATCTTACAGAGAGGACTTCCATTTGAAGTAAAAATACCATCCGCTAGACCTGTTGATATCAGCACATTATCAGAAGTAGAATTCAATGAAGAATTGGAGAAAGGATATGCAGATATGCATGATAGACGGACAAAAAATGCGAAGAAAGCTTTTGCTGATATTCGCAAGGATTATGGCTTATGATATATGAAGTAGAAGTATCTGAACAGGCAGACCGTGATTTGAGAGAAATTTTTGAATATATTGCTTTTGAATTACAATCACCAGAAAATGCAATCGGACAACTTGATCGTCTAGAAGAACAGATATTAAGTCTTGATGCGATGCCGAAGCGTTATCGAAAATATGAAAAAGAACCATGGAAAAGTCGTGAACTTCATATATTACCAGTAGATAATTATGTGATACTATATATTCCAAATAGTGATAAAAAAGTTGTAACAATACTTAGAGTAATGTATGCTGGACGGGACGTAGACAATCAGTTGAATTTCCATACAAAGCAATAAAGAATACAATTTAAAGCAGGGGAGTTACGGATAAGTGATAAGTCTTGCGAGATATTTGGAAGTTGATCATTTTGCAGAAGGGGAAAGCCCGGATCCGCCGTTTATCTGTTATCTGCTTCTCGGCAGTGATAATTTTTCGGCAGACGGGCGGGTATACTTCCGGATCAGTGAAGTAAGGATAGAGCTTTACACGGACCGGAAGGATCCAGGGGCAGAAGCTCTGGTGGAAACAGTTCTGGATGATGCCGGGATTTTTTATAATAAGTCGGAGGTCTGGAACTTGCACTGATTCCGGAGAGTTTCCGGACGGATGTGCTGAGAGAGAAGCTGGATGCCAAGGGTGTTCTGATTGAAAACTCGGATGCAGAACTGGCCCTGTTTGCCCTGCTTTTTGATTTTGACGGGGATGTGCGTCATATCCGCCACACAGGAGGCTTTTGACAGGTTCTAATCTGATGAAATGTGATGACAGGATAAGCGAAAAAAGGTATAATGATTTCATAAAATCAGAAGCTGGAGGAAACATACATGAAAATTGTGATTATTAACGGAAGTGCCAGAAGGGGAAACACGCTGACGG